>Ga0134093_1000184_pt1 | contig 75182 bp, 73 predicted proteins | sample 4_1taG_FD_94452 | JGI IMG/M metagenome (GOLD analysis project Ga0134093, IMG submission 94452) | Switchgrass degrading microbial communities from high solid loading bioreactors in New Hampshire, USA - 4_13_20_68_A1 metaG | ecosystem: Engineered > Bioreactor > Semi-continuous > Anaerobic >...
AGCAGTCTGCTCGACTGAAGACGGAGGGGGCAGCCACGCTGCCCCCAACCCAAAAAAGAGGGTGACATTATCACAGTCTAGTTAACGCCTTTCAGGGTGACATAATCACTGTCCGTTGACACACACGATAATGCGCTTTTTTGCCTGGCTATTTAACCCAGATCACTTCCTCTCTCGGTCTTAGGTCCCTCGGCCCGCGCTCCTGGTCCGGATACCCGAGCGGCATCATGGCCACGGGCTTCAGGTTGGCCGGCAGCTCCAGTATCTTGCGGACTTCGGTCTCCCGGAAGGCTCCCACCCAGCACGTACCGAGGCCGTAAGAAACTGCCGCCAGCATCATGTTTTCGATGGCCGCGGCCGTGTCCTGGAAGGCGTAGAGCGTTCTGCCTCTGTCTTCATACCTGGCTCCGGAAACCTCTAGGTCGGCGCACGCCACGATGACCACGGGAGCTTTGCCGAGCATCTGCTGGTTTCCCGCAGCCTGGACCAGCTGATCGCGGATCTCCTGCGTTTTGACGACAACGAACGTCCAAGGCTGCCTGTTACCTGCGCTCGGGGCCAATCTGGCACAATCCAGGATGGAGTTTAAGACGTCTTCGGGAACCTCTTGCGCCTTGTACTGCCTGATGCTCCGGCGCTTTTGGATTGCTTCGATAACGTCCACTTGCCAATCCCCTTTCTCGTGAAGTTATGCCTTCTTTGACCCCTCTAGGCCCTTCTCCTCCACGTAGGAAGCAGCCGCATCGAGTCTCGCCACAGACGCCTCCTTGCCGAGTATCTCGATGAGTTCAAACAGGCCTGGGCCTACTGTTTTGCCGGACAGCGCAAGCCTGGTCGGGTGGATGATGTCGCCGCCCTTTATCCCCTCTTGCTCTATGAGCCGGCGGTAAGAGGACTCGATGTTCTCAAGAGTCCAGTCCTCCACCGAGGACAGAGCCCGGGCCCCTTTCTTGAGGAGCGCTGCTACCCCTACCTTGGTGAAGAGCTTCTTCTCTCCCGCTTCATCGTACTGCGCGGGAGGTCTGTAGAAGTAGGCCGATGACTCGACCATCTCGTCAATGGTCCTGCTGCGCTCCCGTAGCGCCAGGATGACCTTTTCCAGCCAGTCCTTCCGGCTCCGAAGCTCGGCCTCGCTTGCGAGACCCATCTTCTCGGCCACAGGGATGTACCACTCCATGAGCTCCTCTGGCGTCTTCATACGGAGATACTGCCCGTTCATCCAGGTCATCTTGGTGGTATCGTACACGGCGGGAGTTGACGAGACCCTGTCAATGTCGAAGAGCTCGATCATCTCCCCAAGAGACATGATCTCTTTGGTCGAGTCAGGCGGCGTCCAGCCCAAGAGCACGATGTAGTTTAGGATGGCCTCGGGCAAGTAACCTTTCTCCATGAACTCCTCGACGGTCTGCGCCCCGTGCCGCTTGGAAAGCTTGGACCGGTCGGGTGCCAGGATCATGGGAACATGGGCGAACTTGGGCATCGGTGCGCCCAACGCCTCATAGATCCACTGCTGTTTTGGCGTATTGGATAAATGCTCATCGGCCCGGATGACGTGCGTGAGCTCCATCTGCCAGTCATCGATCACACAAGCGAAGTTGTACGTGGGGAACCCGTCGGACTTCATTATCACGAAGTCCGATATCTCCTCGTTCCTGAACGTCACGTCTCCGTGGACCAGATCGTGGACGACGGTAACCCCTTCATCCGGGGTACGCAGGCGAATGGCCGGTTTTCTGCCTTCGGCCTCGAAGCGGGCAACCTGTTCAGGAGTCAGGGAGCGGCAGCGCCCGCTGTACCTCGGCGCCTTCCTTTCAAGCCGGGCCTGCTCCCTCTCTTGAGCGAGTTCCTCGGGAGTGCAGTAGCACTTGTAGGCAGCGCCCTTGGCCACCAGCTCGTCGGCGTACTTGCGGTAGAGTTCCTGTCTCTGGGACTGGAAATAGGGTCCCTTCGGGCCGCCGACTATGGGGCCTTCATCCCAGGAAATGCCGAGCCACCGGAACGCGGCCATGAGCTTCTCCGCCGAGTCTTTGATGGTGCGTTCGGTATCGGTGTCCTCGATCCGGAGGATGAACTTCCCTCCGTGATGCCTTGCGAACAGATAGTTGAAAAGAGCAGTCCTAGCGCCTCCGATATGTAAGTACCCGGTCGGCGAGGGAGCGAACCTTACGCGCACCTCTGACACACAAAACACCCCGCTTCATTACCAAGAAGGGCGGGATCGGCTCCCGCCCTCCGTGTACCTTATTATAGCACGCTAACCGCGACTCGCTTCTTCGGCCTGCTTTAGACCTACACTGTGACAACACCTCTGCCTAGTAGGCCGCCATCAGGTCCGGCGAACGCCGCTCTGGCGGTCTTCTTCTAGCGATTCGAGATCTCCTCAAGCGCCAGAAGCTCTTCCCACCTGCGGTCGACTTCCTTCTGGATCTCCTCAAGTACGCCCTCGTTGCCCGGCTGGAAGAGATGTCTGAACCTTCCCTGGGCTTTCAGGAACTCGGTCACGGGCTTCTTCTCCCTGGGCTTGTAAGTCACACGGGTCTTGCCCTCCACCACTTCGTAAAGGGGCCAGAAGCACGTGTCAACGGCCAAGCGGCAGATCTCGATGGTGTCCTTGGAATCGTGCCTCCACCCTCTGGGACACGGCGCCAGCGCGTTGATGAACGCCGCCCCGTCAGCCGCGAAAGCCTTCTCGGCCTTCTGGTAGAGGTCGTTCCAGTGGGCCGGTGAAACCTGGGCCGCGTATGGAATGTTGTGGGCAGCCATGATCTGGGTGAGGTCCTTCCGGTTCTCACGCTTACCGTAGCTCAGCTTGCCCACCGGGCTGGTGGTGGTGTCGGCTCCCTTGGGGGTAGCCGAGGACCGCTGAATTCCTGTGTTCATGTACGCCCCGTTGTCGTAGCACACGTATACGAGGTTGTGGTTCCTCTCCATGGCTCCCGAGAGGCTCTGGAAACCGATGTCGTAAGTGCCGCCGTCTCCGCCGAACACAACGAACTTAACTTCCTTATCTACCTTGCCCTGGCGCTTCAGCGACTGGTAGGCAGCTTCAACTCCCGAGGCCGTCGCCGCCGCGTTTTCAAAGGCGGTGTGGATCCACGGGGTGTTCCATGAGGTGTACGGATAGACCGTGGTCGACACCTCAAGGCATCCGGTAGCGTTGGTTACAACCAAGGGGCCCTTCGCAGCCCTCGTGATCTGGCGAACTACGATGGGAGCGCCGCAGCCTGCGCACAGCCTGTGGCCTGGAGCAAGCACTTCCGGTATCGCAGATAGTTCCTTCAAGCTTGCCATTGTATCTCCCCTCCTATACTCTGACGTCCAGGTGAGTGACCTTGCGGTCCACAGACCCGCGCTCTTGATCCTGCTTAAGCTGCTCGAACACCGTGCGTATGTGGGCGGTCGTCGTGTCGCGTCCGCCGAGGCCGAAGATGTAGTTCCTCATGAGAGGCTTCTTCGGAGCCTCGTAGAAGGCCGCGCGGAGCTCGGTGAAGATCTGTCCGCCCTGAGTGGAGAAGGTCTCGGCCCTGTCCATGACTGCTACGACCTTTGCGCCCGAGAGGGCCTTCACCAGTTCCTCCGCGGGGAACGGCCGGAGAACTCTGGGCTTGAGAAGACCTACCTTCTCGCCCTGAGCCCGGAGCTCGTCGACGACGACTTTGGCAGTGCCTGCAGCCGATGAAAGGACGACGATTACTCTCTCGGCATCGTCGAGCTTGTATCCTTCGAACCAACCGTACTTCCTGCCGGAGATCTTCTCATACTCCTTGGCCACCTCGAGGATTACTTCTCTGGCGGCGAGCATGCCTTCGGCTTCCTGGGCCTTTATCTCGCTGAAGTAGTCAGGAAGGACAAGGGGCCCAAAGGTGATGGGATTATCGAAATCGAAGAGCCTGTGCTGCGGCTTGTACTCGCCCACAAACTCTTTCACTTTCTCATCGGGGACGAGTACCAGGTTCTCTACGGCATGGCTCGTGATGAAGCCGTCGTAGCACACCATGACCGGGAGCTTTACCCTGGGATCCTCGGCAATCTTCACTGCCTGGATCATGTTGTCGTAGGCCTCTTGAGCGTTCTCGCCGTAGATCTGGATCCACCCGGTCGTGAGCGCCGCCATGGTGTCAGAGTGATCGCAGTGTATGTTAATTGGAGCAGAAACCGCTCTGTTCACGACAGGCATGGCTATGGGGAGCCTGAACCCCGAGGCGATGTGAAGAAGCTCGTGCATAAGGGCAAGACCTTGCGACGAGGTCGCGGTCATGGCCCTCGCGCCGGCGGCGGAAGCGCCGATAGTCGCCGACATAGCCGAGTGCTCGCTCTCCACAGTAACCATCTGAGTATCTACGAGCCCGTTCGCAACGAACGTGGAGTAGAACTGGACGATATCCGTCTGGGGGGTTATGGGGTATGCGGCTATGACGTCCGGGTTTATCTGTTTGATAGCGTTGGCCACGGCCTCATTTCCGGTCATAGCCACCTGCTTTGTCTCTAATGCCATCCTCTTGTGTCCTCCTTAAAAAAGAACTGCCCTCGGCGGTCTACTCTTTGACCATTTGAAGGGCTTTCTCTTTACGCGGACACTCGCGGGCACAGATCCCGCAGCCCTTGCAGTGGTCATAATCGATGCCAAGCATCTTGCCGTTCTCAACCTTTATGGCTGAATCGGGACAGAACACCCAACACATGAGACAATGCACGCAGCCTTCGGGGTAATAATTGGGCCTCATGCTCCTCCATTCCCCGGTCTTGTAGAGAACGGAGTTGCCCTTTTCGGTGATGACTCCGCCTTCCGGCAAGTCTTTGTATCCTTTCATAGTCACGCCTGCTTCACCTCCTGATAGGCTCTACGCATGGCGCTTAAGTTGCCCTCGATTATCGCTTGACGTCCCTGGAACTTCCGCTCCAAGTCGTGCCGCATCCTCTCCATGAACGACTCAAACGGGAGGAACTCCCTCAGCTTGAGAAGTGCGCCGATCATCGGAGTGTTCGGTATATCCCTGCCGATAGTCGCCACAGCGATGCCGCTGGCGTCAACGGTCGCTACCGTGAAGTTGCCGGGTACGCCTAGTTTCTGCTTAACAGTTACGGGATCTAGATCGGTGTTTACGATAATGACGCCGCCATCTTTGAGGCCTTCGGCCACATTAACGGGACCAATTAGGGACGGGTCGAGAACCATTACAACGTCGGGGTTGTCGACGTTGGAATGGATCGTTATCGGCTCGTCGCCAATCCTGTTAAAAGCCAGGATAGGCGCCCCCATACGCTCCGGGCCGTATTCCGGAAACCCCTGAACGTACTTCCCGGCACTGAGGGCGGCTTCTGCAAGCAGGGTAGATGCCGTCTTGGCGCCCTGTCCGCCTCGTGCGTGCCAGCGGATCTCAACCAGATTTGACACGAGCCCTTCCTCCTAACCATAGAATCTCCCACTCATTTGTTTCACAAAAATCATTATGTGAAACAAAGTGCTATCTCTCAGAACGTAACAGACAGGCTGCTTGGCGTCAAGACAAGTAAAGGTAATGACTGGTTATTCAGGTCTTGAGCTTGCGGCAACCCGCATACTTATGCGCCTGGAAAGGCGTTACAGACAGGCAGGAATACCGCGTTATGGTATCGAAATGCTGAATACTTCGAGTCTCTAAGGAGGTCCTCCCGGTGTTTGATATTGTCTTCAAGAATGCCAGGGTATTGGATGGAACCGGTGCCCCTTGGTTCACCGCCGATGTCGCGGTGAAGGACGGCGCCATAGTGAAGGTTGGACCCGCTCAGGGTGAGGCCAGGACCGTCGTCGAAGCTACCGGAAAATACCTCTCGCCGGGGTTCATCGATGCACATTCTCACTCCGATCTCCCTCTCGTTCAGAACCCGACAGCCGACAGCAAAGTGATGCAAGGCGTCACAACCGAAGTAATCGGCCAGTGTGGTTCCTCAGGAGCGCCCAGACGTCTCGGTCTCTACAAGCAGGAAGGGGCAGATGACGACGACGGAATGCCTCACTGGACCGATATGGCTTCATACATAAAGGTGCTCGAAGACCAGGGAATCAGCGTCAACGTGGTCCCTCTCGTGGGACACGGCTCGGTGCGCCGCCAGGTTATGGGGGTAGAGAACCGGGCTCCCGACCAAAACGAGCTTAATTTAATGAAGAAACTTGTAGATGCCGCCATGGAGCAGGGAGCATTCGGCATGTCGACCGGGCTCATCTACGTTCCCGGGAAGTACTCAAACACAGATGAAGTAATTGAGCTGGCAAAGGTTGTCGCGAAACACCGCGGGTACTACTTCACCCACATCAGAAACGAAGGGGTGAAGCTGCTCGAAGCACTGCAAGAGGCAATCGACATAGGCTTTGCCGCCGGCGTCCCCGTGCAGGTCTCACACTTCAAAGTCATGGGCGAGGCCAACTGGGGAATGGTCGAACACTCGATAGCCATGGTCGAAAAGGCACGGAAGGACGGGCTCGATATTACTGCGGACCAGTACCCTTACATAGCGTCGTCCACGAGCCTGGGTTCTCCGGTGCCGGTCTCTGTATGGAGGGGCGGAAAGGGCTCGGAGATCCTGAACGACCCCGTGGAGCGGCAGAAGATCCTTGACGCGCTCAAAGCGAGGGGAAGCTGGGACAAGATCGTCGTCGCATCGCTGGAGAACGAGGCTGACCAAGCGTTCATAGGCAAGAGCGTAGCGGAGATCGGGAGGATCCAGGAGATAACCGACGAAGAAGCAGCATTCGGCCTCCTCCATAGGAACAGGGGCGTGGTAACCATCGTGAACTTCGCGATGAGCGAAGACGACGTCAGGATGGTCATGCGCCAGCCTTGGATTATGGTTGGGTCAGACGGTAGGGCCTACAACGTGAAGACGGCCAAGGGGCAGCCCCATCCCCGGTCATACGGCACTTTTGTCCGGGTCCTCGGCAGGTACGTGAGAGAATGCGGCCTCCTGCGCCTTGAGGAAGCTGTCCGAAAGATGACGTCGCTCCCGGCATGGAGGCTCGGATTGCAGGACAGGGGCATCGTCAGGGAAGGAATGCGCGCCGACCTAGTGCTGTTCGACGCCGATAAAGTTATTGACAACGCCACGTTCACGGCCCCTCACCAGTACCCCAGCGGGATCGAGTGCGTCTTGGTGAACGGGGTAGTCGTGGTGAAGGAAGGCGTTCACACAGGAGCGAGGCCGGGCGTGGTATTGAGGCACAAGAAATAGGCGCGGTTCATCCTGAAGCTCAATAGACACAGGGGCCGCCGATGGTGGCCCCACTTCGTTCACTTAAGAGATGGATGGCTCTTCTTACAAGCGCCGTTGATTGGCTAACGCCACGAATCTCTCTAGCGTTACGATTCTTACTAAGTCGATATGCTTGAGATGTCTGTCGAGACCGTTCCGGGTGTAATAGTCGCGGAGAGTCCACCCTTCGCCTCCTAGCACGATATATGCACCAGCGTACTTTCCCGGGTTCTCCAGAATGGCCTCGGCCAAGCAAATCGCTTCGAAAGGGACTTTCTGTTCTGCCGTACCTGAAGTTTGTTGCCACTTGACGGACACAAGGAATGAGTCACCGCTGCTATCTTCGATAACGTAATCGACCTTATGCTGGCGGCCGCCGGGGCGCTTGCCAATGATCACTTGGCTCTGAAATTTATAGCCCCCTGTCTTGAGGGCTGGGACAACCATCTGTTCCAACACTGTTCCGGTGCGCGTGTCTCGGCCCATTCTAGATCCCTCTTGTGGCAAGAATCTCCTGGGCTGCGGTCCTATCTCCGGTACAACTGATCATCCGGGGAGCATCGAGAAACTCCAAGCGAAACCCGAGGCTCTGGTACAGTACCACTATTCTTGGGGTAGCCTGATTTGAGGCCACTACTGGTCCCGGATGTCTCGCCAGCCAGTTAGCCAACCTCACCTGATCATCCCAGCTAAATCCGTTTTTCGAATACTGGGTAAACTGCACGTCATACGGGGGATCCGCATAGATGAAATCCTCGGGCATGACAGGAACATCTTCAAAGTCACCACAGGTAAAGTGCCAATCGGCCAGAGCGCTTTGGTATGCTCTGAAGTCGGTGACATAGTTGATGTTCTTGTACCGCCCAAAAGGAACGTTAAACTGTCCGCTCCTGTTAAACCTGCACAGTCCATTGTAGCCGGTGCGGTTGAGGTAATAGAAAAGCGCAGCTGCTTCTTTGGAGTCTTGCTGCTGCAGTGCAATGAGTTCATTGAACCTGTTTCTGTACTGATAGTACAGAGCCTTGTCGTTTCGCATTTCGAGATCTATTGTCAGGCCATCGCGAACCCACCTGAAGAAATTGATGAGGTGCGGGTTGATGTCATTGAGGAGCGCCCGTCTAGGAAACAGCCCCAAGGTAACTGCAAGGCCGCCGCAAAACGGCTCCACCAACCTCCGACCTGAGTGCTCTCTCCAGATGGGAGCTAGGTGGGGCACTAGCCAACGCTTTCCGCCCGCCCATTTCAAAGGAGGGCGGAGTCGGACAGCATTGTCCTGAACATCGGCACAAGTCTGAGCTAGTGCCATGAGCAACCCCCTACCCTGGTTCAAGTCTAAGATTGATTCTGCCCTCTATATACCTAATCCTGCGAACCAGCAAGATGGTTGTTCATACTGTGGGCATTTCTGGGGATGTAGGGGATAAACTGGGGCGCTCTTGATGGCGGCGACTTGGCGAAGGTCTTAGCGGCGCATTCGCCGCGCGCAAATAGATGGAGCCAGCGAAGGGATTCGAACCCATGGCCTGCGGTTTACGAAACCGCTGCTCTACCACTGAGCTACGCTGGCTCGTTCCAAGAATCCGCGTGACGTGCGGAAATCAACTGGAGCGGGAGACGGGACTCGAACCCGCGACCTTCGGCTTGGGAAGCCGACGTTCTACCAGCTAAACTACTCCCGCTCAGTAAACTCAATTATACCCGCACTAACCGACCTTCGCAACTCACTGCGTTACGCTCTTGCTCTGCCGAGCCGGAGCTTGGCATGCATTTCACGCAGGTAGTTGCCCCAGCACTGGGAGCAGAGGAAGACGTTCTGGATGATCTCGCGCACTCCCGAAATGCTGCCGCACGACTCGCAGCGTTTCGCGTCACAGCACAGAGTAACGGCCACGGCGTCGCCCTCGTCGACGATTACCAGGCGTTTCCCCACTATCCATCCCAGACGTTTTCTGAGAGGTACGGGCAAGACGATCTTGCCGCCCGAACCGAGATAGCACTCTACAGGTTCGAGCGTCTCCCCGTCAAAGTCCCTTGCCAGATTTCCGTCGGTGGATGCTTGCCGGTCCGTAGATTGACGCTCGGTGCTAAACAGGAGACTCGCGCCTCTCAGGGTGGCAAGAAGCTTGGTGCCGGCATCCCATCCGTGGGCTTTTCTCACGGACGTGGGAAGCGTGAACCGCCAGCCGTTGGTCAAGGTGGTTAGGTACTGTCTTGGCGTAGTGGCCGGAAGACTCATTGCCTACCTCCAGGTTACAGCTTTGACCGCAGCCTTCTGCAAAGCTTCTCTGCAGCGGCGGCAGAGATGGACGTTGGGTAGTTCATCCCTAACGTCCATTTCGGACCCGCACGCCTTACACCGGACCTGTGAATCACCGCTCCTCACTAGAACTGTGTCGCCTTCGATGCGGAGAGTCATAATCTGTCCTCTATACAGGTTCGCTTCGACCCTAACGCGAGGCGGCAATACGACCTTGCCCAGCGAACCCATTCTTACCACGTCAGTACAATACGGGCATGACTTAGGGTTCTTAATGATGATATGAATGCCGTCCCAGCTAACACAAATAGGGGTGCCCGGGCCCCAACCGAGGTGATCCCTTATGGCCTTCGGTATGGTGAGACGCCAGCCTGAGTCAATAAACCGGGATTTCACGATTGACAGACCTTCCGGTGTCTGCAACGCCTCATTCCCGCTCCGGGCGTCCCTTTCGCACAATGCGCCTTTGTTGTGAGAGACAACCGGCAATAAAGCGCCCCTCCTCCCGGTGGGCTCCCGAACTTGGAACCACCATACGGTTTCTCCTCGACCGGTCTGCGTCCCGGCCCCATTCTCCCAAGCCTATTCTGATCATACTTCACGAAAACCGAGAAAGTCAGCCCGGGGTACTACCGTCCCGTTCATCCCCTGACGACCCGGGGAAGGTTTTCAGGTATGGGAGGCTCTATTACACCTTTCTCGGTGATGATGGCCGAAACCAGTCTGTTCGGAGTCAGGTCGAACGACGGGTTTAGGGCCTTCACGTCTTTCGGCGCGGTTGCCGTGCCGAAGAAGTGCAGGACCTCGCCCGGAGCCCTTTCTTCCACAGGGATCGCCGACATGTCTGGTATGGACAAGTCGAAGGTGGAAGTCGGTGCTGCGACATAGAAAGGAATGCTATGTATCCCGGCCAGACAAGCCAGTGTGTATGTACCTATCTTGTTGGCTACATCCCCGTTTGCGGCGATCCGGTCCGCTCCGACTATGACGCAGTCGACCATTCCCTTTGACATGAGGTACCCTGCGGCACTGTCTACAATCACAGTGACATCGATGCCGTCCTGAGAGAGTTCCCACGCCGTAAGCCTCGCGCCCTGCAGGTATGGCCGTGTCTCATCGGCGTACACCATGGATATCCTTCCCTCTTCCCAGGCCTTCCTGATAACGCCGAGGGCAGTCCCGTAGCCTCCCGTGGCAAGCGCCCCTGCGTTGCAGTGGGTGAGCACCCGGGAACCCGGACGGATCAGAGGAGCGCCGTAAGCTCCGATCTTCTTGTTCATCTCAAGGTCTTCCATCTCAATAGCCCTGGCCTCACCCACAGAAGCGGCGTAGGCCTCGCCAAGGGCCTGGTCTGCCTCAGCACCCGCCTTCTCTGCGGCATCGAGCACAGAGAGGGCCTTGCGCAGGACCCTGTCGACCGCCCACATCAGGTTAACTGCCGTAGGACGTGAAGCCGCGATGTGCTTTGCCGCTTCTTTGAGATACCGGTCACACTCTCCGTAGTAACCGGCTCCCGCGCCGGACCGGGAGACACTGCCTTCCTCTCCGGCTCGCATATCGCGGCATTCCCTGACGGCAACCGCCACCGCATAGCCGCCGGCAATGCCTATGGCAGGAGCCCCTCTTACGACCATATCCCTGATGGCATCACTTATTTCCCGGTAATTCCTGCAATGGACAAACTCTATCCGTTCAGGCAAGTATCTCTGATCAAGGAGGACGAGTCTTCCGTCTTCCCACTTTATGGCCGGTATCACCTACGCGTCACCCCCAAGACCCACTCGAGACAAGACCGGTCGCCCGGAAAAGTCAGTGTTTGGCCCTCTTCGCGTGGTCGTCACACATACAGCCGCGGCTTTCGGGCAGCGCTTCGATGATCTTCCCGATTAGCCGCTTCAAGTGCTCATTGTGCTCCATAAAGACCCTTACAACTTCGTCTTGAGTCACCGGGGTAACGTCTTCCCTACCCTCTAGCCCGGCGTCGTAATCGGTGATAAGCGACACGTTTAGATAGCACATGCCCAGCTCTCTGGCCAGGACGCACTCGGGATACCCGGTCATATTGATGACCTTCCATCCCATGGACGAGAACCATCTGGATTCGGCCTTTGTAGAAAACCTGGGGCCCTGGATGATCACCATGGTACCCGCGGGGTGGAACGGCAGGTCCAGGGACTTGGCTGCCTCAATCGCCACTTCACGCATTTCCGGGCAATATGGGTCGGCCGTGCTGACATGAATCGCCCTGGGTCCATCATAGAACGTGTCCTTGCGCCCGGTCGTCCGGTCGACGAACTGGTCGCAAATAACGAAGTCGCCCGGTTTCGCTTCGGGCTGGAGGCTACCTGCCGCACACGGACCGATGACCCGTGTCACCCCCAGCTCCTTGAGTGCCCACAGATTCGCCCTGTAGTTGATCATGTGGGGCGGGAACTGGTGGTGCCTACCGTGGCGAGGTAGAAACGCCACTTTTCGACCGGCGATGGTCCCTAGAGAAATGAGGTCGCTTGGAGGTCCAAAAGGAGTATCGACTTTGACCTCCTGAGCTTCTTCAAGGAGCTTGTAGAACCCGGTGCCGCCAATGACGGCGATTTCCGCAGAACGCTCCATGGTGTTCCTTCCTCCTCTTGTTCGGCGGCCGGTTCGCCCAAAAGGCCGCACAACCGCCAAGATGATGGTTACCCTTTGATCACAACCAACGGTCTTAGCTTTGCTACTTTCTTCGCAAGGCAGGCCCCGTCGGTGGCGAGTACGACTTCCTCCACATCCTTGTAGGCGCTTGGCGCTTCTTCTATGAGGCCCTCTTTGGAAGCCGCCCGCACGTGGATACCTTTTGCCCGGAGCTCTCCCTGCAGTTCCTCAGGGGAGAATGACCTCTTGGCTTCGGCCCTGGACTTGGCCCTCCCTGCTCCGTGGCATGCCGAGCCAAAGGACAGGCGCATGGCTGCTTCCGTGCCCCTCAAGATGTAGGAAGCCCGCCCCATGTCGCCCGGCACCAGCACGGGCTGGCCCTTGGTCCGGTACTTCTCGGGTATATCGGGATGCCCCGGCGGGAACGAGCGCGTCGCGCCCTTCCGGTGCACCAAGACCTTCATATCGCGTCCACGTACCGTGTGGGTCTCCATTTTGCCTATGTTGTGGGCCACATCGTAGAGGAGCGGCAAGTTCCTCTCGCCGCCTATTTCCGGGAAAACCTCGCACGCCACCTGCCGCACGTAGTGGGTTAAGACCTGCCTGTTTGCCCAAGCGTAGTTCGCTGCCGCAGCCATGGCCGCGAAGTACTGCCGCCCTTCAGGCGATGAAAGGGGCGCCCCGTCCAGCTGCCGGTCCGGAAGCGGCGGACCGTACTTGGACACCGCATGGCGCATGGTGACTATGTAATCGCTGCACACCTGATGGCCGAGTCCGCGGGAACCCGAATGCACCCAGAAGACGACTTGCCGAGGGAAAAGCCCATAGACCTTAGCAGTCTCTTCGTCGAATATCTCTGATACGGTGCCTGCCTCGATAAAGTGATTGCCCGAACCGAGGGTTCCAAGTCCTCTCCTACCCCGCCGTAACGCCCTCTCCGACACGGCTTTGGGGTCGGCTCCCTGCATGGCTCCGCCCTCTTCGCAGTGGACCAGGTCTTCCTCCAGTCCGTATCCCTTTTCAACCGCCCACCGCGCGCCACTCACGAGCACCCGGCTCAGTTCTTCCTGGGACAGGGAAATCGGTCCTTCCTTTCCAACACCGGATGGGACTTTCCTAAAGAGCGCCTCAACAAGCCGATGCAAACGCTCCTTAACCTGGTCTTCGGTGAGCGGCGAGATTAGCACGCGGACGCCGCAGTTGATGTCGTACCCGATGCCTCCGGGGGTAATATACCCGTCCTCTGCCGGCACGGCGGCTACTCCGCCGATCGGGAAGCCGTAACCTTCGTGGATGTCGGGCATGGCAAATGAGCCTTCCAGAATGCCGGGAAGGCACGCGACGTTTACTACTTGCTGCAGCGCCTTGGTCCCCTCAAGGTCCTCGATGATGCTCCGAGTGGCGTAGATAACACCCGGTACCCTCATGGAACCGGTGGGCTCAATAATCCAGTTAAACTCTTTCTCTTTGTCCTGCGCCGGGCGGATTGCCGACATGCTTTCACCTCCATGTCACACGTCCAGCGTGACTTCAATAAGATCAGGTCTGACCACAAGGTCGTTGTAGGTGGCTGCCTTTACCTGCCTCTCGGGAGGCCCGGGCATCTCGGCCACGAGGCACCCCTCAAATACGGCCTCTAACCGGAAAGCGCCTTCTTCCTCCGTGACCTTGAGTTCCTTAACCGAAAGAGGCACAAGTCCTTCCGAATCGTAAAGATATATCTGTTCGTTAAGGAAGCTGACCAGTATGTCGTCCATGTCCTGACCTTCGGTCGAGACTCCCCAGGTACGGCTCCTCGGTAGAGCCACATCTCCCAGGACATATCTCCAAACGGCAGTCGTTACGGCGACAAGGGTCTCCTTAAAACCGGTCCCCCAAGCCCTTATCCTGACGTCGGCGACGTGGTCCCTGAACTCGTAAGACTGCGTCTTGGGCTCTTCTCCCATGTCGCATCAGACACCTTCGAGAACGGTGCAGGCAGCCACCCGGTCAGGCGGCTCGATCTTCATGAGCCTAACACCCAAAGCGGCCCTCTGAAGGACCCTGACCTGAGAGATAGGAGTGCGTATCGCGATCCCTTCCGCGGTGATGAGCAGGATCTCGTCTGCCGTGGTGATTATCCTCATGACCGCCAAGGGTCCGCTCTTCGCATTGGTCTTTATGGCGATTACGCCGGATCCGCCCCGCTTCTGCAAGGGGAACTGGGAAAGGTCGGTCAGCTTGCCGTAGCCGTAGAGGCTCACGAGGAGCGCCTTCCCGCTGGGGCCGACCGTATCGGCAGCGACGACTGCGTCTCCCTTGGCCAACCTGATGCCTTTGACCCCGGTGGCCGTCCGGCCCATGGGCCTGACTTCGCTCACCTTGAAGCGGATGGCCTTGCCCTTCTCGGTAGCCAAGAGTATTTCCTCATCATCGCTCTGCACCATGCGGACATGGATGAGGGAGTCGCCCTCTCTCAAGTTGAGCGCCCTGAGGCCTGACCTCCGGTAGGAAGCGAACTCGGATAGCGGTGTCCTCTTGCACGTGCCGCTTGAGGTTATGAAGAAGAGGTCGCCTTCGGAGTCGGCCTTGACCGGGATCATGGCCGTCACCCTCTCGTTTTCGGCAAGCTGCACGAGACGGGACACGAGGAATCCTTTCGCTTGCTTCGACGCCTCGGGTATGTCGTACACCTTGAGCCAGTACGCTTTCCCTTCCGTCGTAAAGAGGAGGAGCGACTCGCGGGTGGTTGCAACTACAACCTTCTCAACCCAATCTTCGTCCCGGGTCTGGATGGCTGTGGCTCCCATACCGCCCCTTCGCTGGCTGCGGTACACGGTAAGCGGCATCCTCTTTATGAAGCCCAGGTTGGTGAGGAGGACGGTGACTTCCTCTTCTATGATGAGCTCGTCTTCCTTGATGTCATCGACTTCATCGACTATACGGGTGCGGCGGTCGTCGCCGTAAGATTTCTTGACGTCGGCAAGCTCTTTCCTGACAATACCCATCACCATGCGCTCAGACGCGAGCACTGCCCTCAGGTACTCAATCTCCTTGAGCAGTCTCTGCCTCTCTTCGATAATCTTGTCCCGCTCCAGCCTTGTGAGGCGCTCGAGCCTCATCTCCAGGATGGCGTTGGCCTGGATCTTGTCGAGACCGAAGTTCTCCATGAGGCCCTTCTCCGCCTCAGCGCGGTTTTCCGAGGCCCTGATGAGGGCTATCACTTCATCCAGGTTGTCCAAAGCGATAACAAGCCCGGCCAGTATATGCGCCCTTTCCTCCGCCTTTCGCAGTTCGTACTTGGTACGCCTCACGACCACGTCTTTGCGGTGCATGAGGTAGTTCCAGAGGAGCGACTTAAGTGTAAGCACCTGGGGACGCCCGTCCACCAGGGCAAGCAGGATGCCTCCGAAACTGGTCTGGAGGCTCGTGTGCTTGAAGAGCTGGTTCAGGACCACCTGGGGTTCGACATCTCGCCTCACCTCTATGACAATCCTCAGCCCTTCGTTCTTGTCGCTCTCATCGCGGAGGTCGGTGACACCCTGTACCTTCTTATCCCTAACCAGTTCGGCGATGGACTCTATGAGTCGGGCTTTGTTCACCTGGTACGGGATCTCGTCCACAATGATGGCCTGCTTGCCGTTTTTCTCCCTCTCAATCCTCGTGCGGGCCCGGAGGGTGAGAATGCCCCTGCCGGTCGTGTAAAGAGACTTGATGGCATCCCGGCCTATGATAAGGGCTCCCGTCGGGAAGTCAGGCCCCTTGATATGCTCCATGAGCTCCTCAACCGTCGCATCGGGCCGGTCTATGAGGACGTCCAGGGCATCGATTACTTCGTTTAGATTGTGGGGCGGGATGTTGGTCGCCATGCCGACGGCGATACCCACCGAACCGTTGACGATGAGGTTGGGGATCCGCGACGGAAGGACCGTCGGCTCCTTCAGGCTGTCGTCGAAGTTGGGCTGCCAGTCGACCGTGTCCTTGTCGATGTCCGTGAGCAGATCCTCGGCTACTGCCGTGAGGCGCGCTTCGGTGTACCTTTGGGCGGCGGCGGGGTCTCCGTCGATGGAGCCGAAGTTCCCGTGGCCGTCAACCAGCGGGTACCGCATGTTGAAAGGCTGGGCCATTCTGACGATGGCGTCGTATATCGCCGACTCACCGTGAGGATGGTACTTACCCATGGTCTCGCCGACGATTCTGGCCGACTTCTTGTGTGGCTTGTCGTGGCGCAGGGCCAGCTCGTCCATGGCGTAGATGATGCGCCGTTGTACGGGCTTAAGACCGTCGCGGACGTCCGGAAGGGCTCGCGATACAATGACGCTCATCGAGTAGTCTATGAACGACCGCTGCATCTCTTCTTCTATGGGTGTCGGGACTACTCTGGTTTTCTCTTCTGCCATAACAGGCGGCCTCCTACGCGATTGTATCCAGGTTCTTCACCAGGTGGGCGTTTCTCTCGATGAACTCGCGCCTCGGTTCAACTTTGTTACCCATAAGGATCGTGAAAAGCTCCTCCGCGAGTTCGGCGTCCTTGACGGTCACCTTCCTCAAGGTGCGCCGATCCGGGTCCATGGTGGTCTCCCACAGCTGGTGGTAATCCATCTCTCCGAGACCCTTGTATCGCTGGACGGTTGTGCCCTCCCTGCCGTACCTCTGAAAGTACTGCTCAAGCGCCTCGTCAGAGTGCAGGTACCTCTCTGTCTTCCCCCTCTTCACCATGTAGAGCGGGGGTTCGGCAATGTAGAGATAACCGCCTTCGATGATCTTCGGCATGAACCGGTAGAAGAAGGTGAGGAGAAGCGTGCGGATATGACTTCCGTCAACGTCCGCGTCAGTCATTATGATGATCTTGTGGTAGCGGAGCTTTGAGATATCAAACTCATCGCCGATGCCCGTGCCCACCGCCGTAATCAGGGAACGGATCTCCTCATGGGCAAGGGCTTTGTCGAGCCTCGCTTTTTCGACGTTTAGGATCTTACCCCTGAGGGGCAGGACGGCTTGGAAATGCCTGTCCCTCCCCTGCTTGGCCGAACCGCCCGCGGAGTCTCCCTCTACGAGGAAGAGCTCGGCTTCCCTGGGATCCCGGGTGGAGCAGTCGGTCAGCTTGCCGGGGAGCGAGGTCACCTCCAAAGCGCTCTTTCGTTTTGTGAGTTCTCTCGCCTGCCTCGCGGCTTCTCTGGCCCTTGCGGCCACCACCGCTTTCTGGGCCAGTGTCTTGGCGACGGATACATTGAGCTCGAAATAGGAGCTCAGGATCTCGTTAACCGCCGCGGCTACAATGCCGGCTACCTCCGAGTTCCCCAGCTTGGTTTTGGTCTGGCCTTCGAACTGGGGGTCCCTGACCTTCACGCTGATTACGGCGACAATACCCTCTCGGATGTCTTCTCCCGAGAGGTTATTGTCGGAAGCCTTAAGGACACCGGTCTTCCGGGCATAGTCGTTCAGGACCCTGGTCAGGGCGGTTTTGAAACCCGATTCGTGGGTGCCGCCTTCGGTGGTCCGGATGGTGTTGGCAAAGGAGAGGATATGCTCGACGTAGCTGTCGTTGTACTGGAAAGCAAACTCGATGTCTACGTCGTCCCTGGTGGTCGCGCCGTAGATGGGGTCCTTATGCAAGGGGTCTTTGTTCTTGTTGAGTATCCTTACATACTCTTCGATCCCGCCTTCAAACTTGTACACGACGCTCTTGTCGGTCCTTTCGTCGAAGAGCGAGATCTCCAGCCCCCTGTTAAGGAAGGCGAGCTCGCGAAGTCGCATTGAGACGGTATCGTAATCAAAAGCGGTCTCTTCAAAGATGGTACCGTCGGGCTTGAAACGGACCAGCGTACCGTGCTCATCGGTGTCGCCCAGCCTCTTGAGCGGTATGACCGTTGCGCCGCGTTCAAACTTGATGTAATGGATGCCGCCGTCCGTCTTCACCGTGATCTCCAGATACTCGGAGAGCGCGTTTACCGCGGATACGCCTACTCCGTGGAGTCCACCCGATACCTTGTAGGCGCCGTTCTCAAACTTCGAGCCTGCGTGCAGTCTTGTGAGCGCTACCTCTACCGCCGGTATTCCCAGCTGCGGGTGTATCTCTACGGGGATGCCGCGGCCGTTATCTTCTACCGAGGCGGAACCGTCTTTCCAGAGGATGACTTTGATTTTGTCGCAATAGCCGTTCATGGCCTCGTCGACTGCGTTGTCCACTACCTCGTACAAGCAGTGGTGAAGCCCGTGGGACGAAGTCGACCCGATGTACATGCCGGGCCGTCTCCGAACGGCCTCCATGCCTTCAAGGACTTTTATCTGTTCTGCACCGTATTCGTTCACGATTTCTCCGTTCTCCTTCAAGATGGAACCACCTCTCGGCACTCATCTTAACACAAAGATTGGTAACGAATCTATGTTCGATCCAGCTTCTTCCGGACGCTCTTCTGGGATGCCCGGAGCAGCAACACTCTGTCTTTCGTGATCACGAGCGACTTCGGGTCGCTTCCTTCCTCAATGAGAAGCCCGTGGGCCCTGGCGTAGCCTACGAGCTCTTTGTTGGCTCTGGAGGCCTTCCCCTGGGTCCAATCAATGATTGCCACGATGTCATCGGCGTATATCACGTTTTCTGAGTCAAGCGGGATCCACGGCGCCACGGGCTATCCCTCTTCGCGCTCCTCGCCACTGTAAGGTGTCTCGACTCAAGTTCGAGCCTGGCCCACCGGACCGGTTCCAGGTTACCGGAGCCTACAAGGCTCATGACCTCTTGGTCGGTGAGATGGGGAGCTTTCTCCAGAATAGCTATGGCCCTCCGCTTTGCCCTCCATTCTTGTTGCACCGCACAGTAAGGGCACTCTTTCTTAAAGGAAGGATATAGACTCCCGCACTTCGGGCAGATAGCGTATCCCCTTCTTAAGAGATACAGCTTCCGCCTTGCCATGGTCCTCGAGAACCTCTTGGCAGAGGAGGCGAGGCGCTCGTCGGGAATAGCATCCATGGCGGACTCGCCCTCGCCCACGGCAGCCACCGGAAAACCCGTCTTGGCCCTTCGTCCGTCTTCGGACGGCTCCCAGAGGTGTTCCGAGAATCGTATTTCCCGGACATAATCCCCCTTGAGGGCGACCCTGAGTTTTTCGATGATGCTCTCCCGCATGAACGTGAGCTCCTGTGACCAGACCGAAGACGCGGTCGCCACAAAAAGGACATCTCCCTCAAGCCTCCTCGGCTTGGCGTGGCGAGCGATATCTCCTACGACCCTAGGCCACACTGAGAAGACTTGGTACCTCTTGCTGTTTAAGAGGAGTCCCATGTCGCCGAGGGTCTTTTCGAGAACTTGTGAGACAGAAGCAATGCCGGTCCCGTAGGCAGAGGTCCTTCTCACGGCTGAACCCCTCCCCCGTACGGTTCGACCGTTCCGCCTTGGACCCTGAACTCGGACACTCTCGATGACAGGTCTTCTATCGGATCTGTTGAGGTAATCAGGATCTGGTGGCCCAAATCGCACAGGGAAAGCACCTTGGTCCGGCGTTCTTTGTCCAGCTCCGAGAGCACGTCATCCAGAAGGAGCAAGGGCTTCCGCCCAAAAACTGCTTCGAGCATCTTGGATTCGGCTATCTTGAGGGCGAGCGCCGCGCTTCGCTGTTCCCCTTGGGAGCCAAAGTAGCGGACTTCCTTGCCGTCTAGAGTAAGGACGATATCATCCCGGTGCGGGCCCGACAAAGTGATCCCCCTGGCGGTCTCTTCTTCCCGGGATGCGAGAAGTCTTTCATGGAATTGCCGGGAAATAGCTGCTACCTCCACCCTATCTCCCAGCGCTTCAACGCCGATAGAGGAAGAATAAGTCACGTCACACGGGCGGCCGGCTATGAAAGCGTACGTCCCGGAGACTTCTTTCCGGAGGTCATCCATGGCTGACAGGCGCCTCGCTATCACCACGGATCCCGACTCCACCAAGATCCCATCAAGTGATTCAAGAGTCTTCCGCCATGAAGGATCGCTGCGGATTTTCTTGAGCACGTTGTTTCTTCTCGTGAGGGCATCCTGATACCTACTTAGTCGTCGGGCGTACTCGGGGTCGAGCCTGCCCAGAAGCGAATCGAGGAACTTCCTCCGCGAGGCCGAGCTGCGCTTTATCATGTAGAGGTCATCGGGTGAGAAGTACACTGCCGGGAGCACGCGGATCAGGTCGCTTTTCCGGACCGGGACATCTTCCACGGTGATCTTCCTGCGGAGCGAGGGCTCCACCGCCACCTGGATCTTTATTGTCTTTGAGGCGCCAACGTGGTCCACCCTACATCCGACACTGAACTCCTGAGCTCCCCAACGGCAGAGATCGTGGTCACGCTCTGCACGGACCGAAGTGAGTGACGAAAGGTAGTAGCAGGCCTCCAATAGGTTCGTCTTGCCCGCTGCGTTGCGGCCGAAAAAAAGGGTAACCCCGGGCTCGAGCCTGAGTTCAAGATGGCGGTAATTGCGAAAATCCTTAAGAAGCAGGAACGATATGTTCACTGCCTCAGAAAGCTCCTCTCGGGCTGGACATCGGCATAATCACGTAGGCCGCCTCAACCTTCGTGCCCTCGGAATCCTCCTCTGAATCCTCAGATGAGAAAGGCTCAACTTTCATGGCACTCACTTGTCCTGATATACCCAAGAAAGTGTGAGACGTGCTTATCTTCCCTAGAGCCTGCAGGATGTACTTATGCTGCACCCAGATCTCTATTGACTCCCCTTCGATTACCGCGGGCAGGTCCTCTTCCATCCGGCCGCGATCGGGAGAACCGGCCTTCACCGTAAGAGTCCCGGTATCCTTATGTAGGATCATCCTCATGGCCCTATCTTCCTCAGACGCGACAATAGCCGCACGCGACGCCGCCCGCATGAGGTCCTCTGTTGAGACACGCGCCGACGACACGAACCTGCGCGGAATAACCTGCTCATATGCGTAATACTGCCCGTCTATGAGCCGGGAGAAACAGGACACGTCTTTCGTTGTGAAGTAAGCGTGGTTATCCGATATCTTGACGGTCACTTTTGCGCCGCCTTCGGTATCGGTCAGTCGGGCAATGTCCTGGAGAATGGTTGCCGACATGATGGCCCGGCACTCGGGAGCTTCTACATCGGCTCTGGCTCTGGAGAGGGCAAATTGGTCGGTGCTTACCGCTATCATCTTGCCTTCCTTGAACTCAAGGAGACAAGCACCCCAAAGCGGCCTGGCCGGATTTGAGACAGCACATGTTGCCCCGATCTTCACGAGCTCACGGAAAAGGGCTCCGTCGAGCTCGATCTCTTCTCCATCGGGACTCGCCGGCCACCGCGGAAAATCGTCGGCCGGAATCGCATTTAGGACCATCTCTGATGTCCCGGCTTTGACCGTCAGCGCCCAAGCCGATTCATCCAGAGAAAGAGTTACTTGAGGAGTGGAAATGGTCCTCACTACATCTTCCAGAATCTTGGCTGATACAACCAGGGAACCGGAAGAACGTACGTCTGCCTCCGATGAAACCCTTACTCCCCAATCCAGGTTAGTCCCCGAAAGGACAAGACTGTCAGATGTGCACTCCAAGAGGCACCCTCTGATGGACGTGAAAGTGGTCCGTGACGGAATCGGTCTGGATGCAGTCTGAACAAGCCATTGGAGACGGTCTTTGGAGATGGTGACGTTCATGAAAGGTTCCCCTTTCCATATCTAGTTCTACATGTGTATATATCTCAAACAGCAGTAGCCGTAGGCGCTGTTGAATTGTTGATAACTCCTATTCGTGCAGGTAAAGGCAATTCCCTCCATTGAGCCGGATCTGTGGATGGCCTGTGGACCGGTGTGGACAAAGGTTTCCGGCGACATTTTCTCATCTACCTGTTCACACCTTGTCAACAAGAAGATAAGTGTCCGTCCACAATCTTTTCCACAAGAGGCTTCGCAGCTTGCTAGCCCTCTTTGATCTTGGCGATGAGGCTATTCAGCGTGTCGTCCAGCGCCGGGTTTGCCTTTCGTTCGGCGTCAACCTTGTCGCACGCGTGGAGGACCGTGGTGTGATCGCGGCCGCCGAATTGCTCTCCGATCCTCGGCAATGACGCGTCCGTGAGCTGACGGCACAAATACATGGCTACTTGCCTCGGAAACGCCACATTGCGGGTGCGTCTCTTGGCCGAGAAGTCGCCCAGGTCGAGGCCGTAATGCTCCGCGACCGCTTTCTTGATGATGTCGATGGTGATGGGGACGGGTTTTCGGCTGGGCAGGAGGTCGTGAAGCACTTCCTTCGCGACCTCCAACGTGACCGGCTTCTTCTGGAGGCCGGTGAACGCCAAGACGCGGATGAGGGCTCCTTCCAGTTCTCTGATATTTGAGGGGATCCGCTCGGCTATGTACTGGCAGACTTCTATGGGGACTTCCCTACCCTCTATCTCTGCCTTCTTGCGAAGGATGGCCATTCTTGTTTCGATGTCCGGGGGCTGGATGTCGCAGATGAGTCCCCACTCGAATCTGGTCCGTAGTCTCTCTTCCAGCGTGGATATCTCCTTCGGGGGCCTGTCCGAAGAAATGATTATCTGCTTTGTTGCCTGATGGAGGGCATCAAATGTATGAAAGAACTCCTCCTGAGTAGCGTCCTTGCCGGCGACGAACTGGATATCGTCGATGAGGAGAACGTCTACTCCCCGGTAGCGGTTCCTGAACTCGGCGGTGGTACCCTCTTGGATCGCAAGGATGAGTTCGTTCGTGAAAGTTTCAGACGACACATAGCACACCTTGAGGCCGGGATGGTGGTCCAGGACATAGTGGGCTATCGCCTGCATGAGGTGGGTCTTACCCAGTCCCACTCCCCCGTATATGAAAAGTGGGTTATAGACCTTTGATGGGGCTTCTGAGACTGCCAGGGCAGCGGCGTGGGCGAACCGGTTGGAGGCTCCCACGATGAAGTTTTCAAATACATATCGCGGATTGAGACCCCTTAGATACTGGGAAATGTCGTCGGAGCTGCGGCGCTTTCTCTCGCGAGGCGTCGCGGCATCGGCCGGGAAAAGCGCGCTCGCCACCATCTTTTCTTGTGCCACGACCGTGAACTTAAGGTCACAAGACGAACCCCAGGTCTCTTTCCACGCTCTTGTGAGCTCTTCTTTATAGTGAGACTCGATCCAGTTCCGGGCGAACTCCGAAGGCACCGTGACCGTCAGGGTGTTGGCCTTGAGAGTTGCCGGACGGGTATCCTTAAGCCAGCTGAAGCTGGGAGTAGACAGCCTGGCCGCGGCGCGGGTAAGAGTGTCTGTCCAGGCTTGTTCCAGGTTGCGCGACATAGCCTATACCACCGTTTCGTTCTTGTCTTGTCTAGTCATGCGTGATTCCGCTTTGACTGAAAGAATTCCTCTGCCGAGGACACGAAAGAGCACGTTATTCATCTGTGTATAAACGTCTCTTTTTCCAGATGCCTCAGGATGCTTGGGTGCTTCGCCGTATGGGCGGCGAATCCTAAGGTACTTCGCTTTCGCATATTAAACCCACAGGTTATACACAAAGATATCAACAGGTGTGGATAAAGTCCGGGAATTTCGCAGCCACAAGCAGGTTTGCCCGGTCTCCTTGCCTGAAAACTATATCAGGCGTGAATGGGAGGGGCAATCGAAACGGGTGTACGACCGTGCCAGTAAAGCCCAGCCCTTTAGGCATGTTAGCAGGGAAGTTCAGGTGGTCGGCGGTCGTCGGCTTAATTGACACTGAAACTTAGGGCGGGATATAATCTCTCGTACCATTGGAGAGGCCGCAGGAATTCTAGGAGGATGTCTTCCATGAAACGCACATACCAGCCCAAGAGGCGCAAGAGAGCCCGCACTCACGGGTTTTTGAGCAGGATGAAAACTGCCGGTGGACGGAAGGTAATCGCCCGGCGGAGGTCGAAGGGCAGGAAACGTCTATCGGCGTAGGCAAAGTGAGGCTGCCCTGTGTCGAGAGGAAGGATACCTGCTCCCCATTATCGTAGAGTATTTAAGGAAGGACGTTCCGTTGCGAACAGGTATCTTGTGCTGTACTTCTTGCCGGATGACGCTGTGAAGATGGGTGTAAGTGTGTCGGCTCGACTGGGCAAGGCGACTGTTAGGAACAAGATCCGCCGTCGAGTCAAAGAGGCATTCCGGCTCTTGGGGCCGTCCGCGGTAAGCGGAGGCCAGTTTGCGTTTATTGCGCGCAAGAAGGCCCGCGAGGCGACATATGAGGAGATCGAGGGCGCTGTGAGAGACCTGGTAAAGAGGATGAATCCCTGAGATGGTAAGAAGAGCTCTGGCCTCGTTGATAAGGTTGTACCAGGTGTATATCTCACCACTCCACAGACCTTCTTGCAGGTACTACCCAACCTGTTCCGAATACGCAAGGCAGGCTATTCTCATTCACGGCCCGATCCGGGGAGTACTCATGGCCTCCTGGCGGATTCTGAGGTGCAATCCCTTTTCAGCCGGTGGTTACGACCCGGTTCCTCCCGCACGATAACGACTTGCTGAGGCCGAGGGGGTCAGCTAATTGCAGTACGCAGTGGGATTTTTGAGCGGTATCATCGACAAGCTCGCAGGGCTTACCGGGAGTTACGGACTGGCCGTCATTGGGCTTACCGTAGCGCTCCGGTTGGTCCTCTTGCCGGTTACCATAATCCAGGCCCGGTCGCTTCAGGCGATGAATATGATAAAGCCTGAAGAAGAGAAGATAAGAAAGAAATACAAGGACGATCCTGAAAGGCTTCAACTGGAGATCATGGACCTCTACCGGAGGCACAAGGTGAACCCTGCCAGCGGCTGCATAGTACTCGCGATACAGATGCCCCTCCTTATGGCCATGATCCAGGCGCTCGGCGCAAATGCGTCCCTGAAGGGAGCGACGTTCCTGGGTCTCACTCTCGGCGAGCCCGGGGGCTGGATCATGGCGGTAGTATCGGCATTTACCACCTACTTGAGCTCCAAGTTTTCCCCCACCATGGGGGCCGCCGGCCAGCAGGGCCAATCTCAAAACGTCATGATGATCTTCATGGTGGGCCTCATGTTCTACCTGGGTTGGAAGTTCGCGGCAGCCGTGTCGCTGTACATAATCACGGGCAACTTGTTGGGCCTTGTTGAGAAGTTCGCGGTACCACAGCCTCAGATAGGGCCGGAAGGATTGAGACCTAGTGAAAAGCGTTGAAAAGACCGGACGGACGGTAGACGAGGCGATTCTGTCCGCCATCTCTGAACTCGGTGTTTCGAGGAGCGACTGCCGGATCGAGGTGCTTTCGGAGCCCTCCCGGGGGTTCTTGGGGATACTAGGAAACAAGGAAGCCAGAGTAAGGGTTACGGTGAAAGAAAGCCGCGCTGAACTGGCGAAGGCTTTTATCGCTGGTGTCCTTGAGCGGATGAACACAGAGGCGGCCATTGAGGTTCGGCCCAGGGGAGAGACGCTGCACCTCGATATAGTGGGAAGGGACATGGGGCTCCTCATAGGCCGCAGGGGAGATACACTCCGGGCGCTGGAATTCCTCACGAACTTGGCTTCTTCCAAAGGTAGTGGAGAGGCTTTGAGGGTTGTGGTGGATGTCTCGGGCTACAGGAAGAGGCGCGAGCGCGATCTGGAGGAAATGGCGCGGAGCCTCGCAAGGCGCGTGATACGCACCGGCCAGAGAGTAGTCACCGAGCCTTTGGAAGCCAGAGATCGCCGCATCATACACCTGGCGCTGCAAGACAGCGCGAAGGTTACTACTCACAGCGAGGGCGAAGAACCGTTTAGGCGCGTTGTCATTTCGCTGAAAGACCGCCCGGGGCTGGAGGAGCCGGGACGCTGAAGCGGAGGAGGAGAATATAAGCCCCGGAAACGGGGCTTTTATTGTTAGGCGGAGGGCTTACGCATGAGGGAAGATACCATCGCTGCCATAGCGACGCCCCCTGGCACAGGAGGCATATCTATCGTGCGCGCGAGCGGGCCGGATGCTATCGGCATTGCTGAGAAGACGTTGAAACTGAAGTCCGGCGCGTCCCTTGCGTCGCTTGAGCCTTGGACCGTGAGGCTCGCTTCGGTGGTTGACGGGGAAGGGGCCCAGGTAGACGAAGCGCTTGTTTTGATCATGAAAGCCCCCCGGTCGTACACTGGAGAAGATGTTGTCGAAGTGCAGTGCCACGGTGGGAGCCTCGTGAGCCAGAAAGTCCTTGCCGCTCTCTTGGAGGCAGGAGCCCGCCATGCCGAACCCGGTGAGTTCACGCGCAGGGCATTCCTCAACCGGAGGATAACCCTTGAGGAAGCCGAAGCGGTGCTGGATGTGGTGGAGGCTCCAACTGAATACGCCCTGTCTCAGGCCGGGAGAAGGCTTAGGGGGGAGCTTGGGGACAGGGTGAGGAGATGGGAAGAAAGCCTCTACTCGGCCCTGGCGGCTCTACAGGCAAGCATTGACTTCCCTGAGGATGTGGACCAGGGATCGTCCCGGGCGATGGACGAGATGACACGTGTCCACGAGGAAATAGCCGGGTTGCTCGACCGGGCGCCGCTCGGGTTGGCGCTCACTTGCGGGATAGAAGTCTGTCTCGTGGGGCCTCCCAACGCGGGCAAGTCATCGCTTTTCAACGCGCTTCTTGCCGCGGAGCGCGCGATTGTCACGGAAGTGCCGGGGACTACGCGGGATATCCTCCGTGAGAGGACCGAGTGGAACGGGCTTCCGGTGCTCCTCCTGGACACCGCGGGACTCCGGGAGACTTCCGATGTTGTGGAGACAATCGGCGTGGAAAGGGCGGAGAAGGCCGCGTCAGAGTCTGAAGTGATCGTATATGTTGTGGACAGCACCGTTGGGCTGACGGGTTCTGACATAGACTGGGTCCAGAAGTGGCTGAAGCAGGGGAGAAAAGTGCTGCTGGTGGCTTCTAAGGCCGATGTCTCTCCGCGCAAGGTCACTGAAGGCGAGCTCTCGGAAGTGGCCGGGGGATCCTACGTAATGGCGTCGGCTAAGACGGGCGAGGGATTGGAAGAGATAAAGAACAGGGTGACCGGCTGGTTCAGCCGCGGTCACGACCCGGACCTTTTGTCGCCCGGTTCGGCCCGCCAAGTTGATTGTCTGAGGAGGGCTTCTTCTTCACTCGGTGAGGCGCTTTCCAGCCACGCCGAAGGTTGGACCGAGGATGTCGTGGTCATTTGTTTGGAAGAAGCCCTGAAAGCGCTCGCGGAACTAACCGGTAAAGACGTCAGCGAGGAGACACTTGAGCAGGTCTTTTCAAGGTTCTGTGTTGGGAAATGAGTAGTGATATTGCCGGGAAATACGACATACTGGTTGTAGGCAGCGGCCATGCCGCTGTGGAGGCGGCGTTGGTCGGCGCGAGGCTCGGCCATTCCGTTGCCATTGTAACGCTCAACCCCGAAAACATCGCCGGGATGCCCTGCAACCCCGCGGTGGGAGGTCCCGGAAAGGCCCAGATCGTAAGCGAGATTGATGCTTTAGGCGGCGAAATGGCTCTCGCCGTAGATGGCTCAACCATTGAGCTCCGCGTGCTGAATGCGTCGAAGGGGCCGGCGGTCCAATCTCTCAGGGCGCAAGTTGACAAAAGGCTCTACGCCAATCATATGAAACAGGCTCTCCGCGACGCGGGTGTGGCCGTCCGGCAGGGCATGGTCACCGACCTATTGGTATCGTCCGGGGCCGTCCGCGGGGCCGTGTTGGACGGGGGAGAACACGTGATGGCGCCTAGGGTCGTCCTCTGTCCGGGGGTGTACCTTGAGAGCCGGATCATAATCGGTGATGTCGTGAAAGAATCAGGTCCGCTGGGAGAGCCCTCCGCCAAGGGACTGTCCAAGTCCCTCCAGAGGCTCGGGATAGCCATGGGCCGTTTCAAGACGGGCACATCGCCACGGATAGCCGCCGACTCAATACGCTGGGAGGAGCTAAAGCGAGAGACAGGTGCCCTAACCCCTTTGGCCTTTTCGTTCCTATCGAAACCGCGGGTATACAACAACGATGTATGCTACTCGACTTATACCAACGAGCTCACGCACAGAATAATCTGCGCAAATCTCCACCGGTCGCCGCTCTTCAACGGCACGATAGAAGGTACCGGGCCCAGGTACTGCCCATCTATTGAGGACAAGGTATACAGGTTCCCTGAACGACAGCGCCACCAGATCTTCCTGGAGATGGAGGCCAAGGACTCCGACGAAGTGTACATCCTGGGGCTATCAACAAGCTTGCCGGTTGATGTCCAGATAGAGGTGGTGCACAGCCTTCCGGGGCTCAGGGAAGCGAGGATCGTGAAGCCCGGGTACGCCATTGAGTACGACCGCATCCTGCCGTATCAGATAAAGCCCTCTCTAGAGGTGGTGGGCGTCGAAGGGCTCTTTTCCGCCGGCCAGATAAACGGCACGTCGGGATATGAGGAAGCGGCTGCCCAAGGCCTAATGGCCGGCATTAACGCTGCCCTCTCGCTCCGGGGACGACCTCCCGTGGTTTTGGAGCGCAGCCAAGCCTATATAGGAGTCCTTATCGATGACTTGGTGGGCAACGTTATTGATGAGCCGTACCGGATGCTCACGTCGAGGTGCGAGTACAGGCTGCTTCTCAGGCAGACAAACGCCGACCAGAGGCTCACGCCGCTTGGGAGGCAGATAGGCCTTGTATCAGACAAGAGGTGGCACGTCTTCGAGGAGAAAAAAGCCAAAATCGAGAAGGGCAGGGAGCTCCTCCGGGTGAAAGTAGACGGGACCGAGGTGCGAGAGCGCCTTAGGGCTCCGGAGGCCCGTCTTGCGGACTTCTTCGATGTTCTGCCCGAACTGGCTGCTCTTCCCGAAGACGTAAGGGCTGAGGTAGAGCTTGAGGCCAAGTACAGCGGTTTTGTAGAGCGGCAGGAGAGAGAGGCCCTGAGGCTGCGCCGCTATTCGGGGAAGAGGATCCCGCCCGGGCTCGTCGCATCGGAAGTGCCCGGCCTCTCGAGAGAAGCGCGGGATAAGCTCGAGAAGTATGCGCCGCCAACTATTGGGAGGGCTCTCGAGACGGGGATCTCCCCGCAAGATGCGCTCATCCTTCTCGCTTATATGAAGAACTCGGGCGCCAAGGGAGGACCACAGGGAGATGGAGAATGAGGCCGGTTCCTTCGTGAAATCCGGCGTAGACGCCGTCCTTTCGGCGCTCGGGGAGATGGGACTCTCTGCAGGAAGTGGAGCCCTGCAAGTGGTGGAAGGGTGGTTTCGCTTCTACGAAGGCTGGGCGGGCCGTCGGGTCGTGGGTTTCGAAGATGTGGGGGACATGGCCGTCAAGCTCATCGCGGATTCATTCGCGCTAGAAAGAGCGCTTGGCGGGACCCCGGCTTTGGGAGAAGGGCTGACTGCCATTGATTTGGGCAGCGGCAATGGGTGGCCGGGCCTGGCAGTCAAAGCGCTGCTTCCCCGCTCGAGCCTGGCGCTGCTCGATTCGAGGTTGGGAGCGTGCCGTTTTCTCCAAGAGTACCTGAGAGAGGCGGGCATACCGAAGGTTACCGTCGTCCCCGAGAGAGCCGAAAAGGCGTCCAAAAGGCCGGAACACGCAGGGCGGTATGACTTGGTGACCACGAGGGCCATGGCGCGCCCAGGAGTTTCGCTGGAGCTGTCGGCTCCCTTCTGCGCTCTTCAAGGCAAGGTTGTCCTCTGGCTGGGACCCGAGTACGAGTCGAAGGTGGAAAGCAAGACAGAGATACCCGAACTGGGTATCCGCTTGACCGGTCTTCACAAGTACGGCCTTGCGGGTGGCATGGGACGGCGCCTTCTGGCTGTATATGTCCGTACCTGCGATATCGCCAGAGGTTACCCGCGAGCGCTTTCCAGCATAAGAGCAAAACCCCTCTTGTAAACGCAGGAAAAGTTTGCCTGAAAAGAGAACCTTCACCGATGGGGGTGGCAGTATGTCTCAGGCGCTCACTTTGGACAAATTCCGGCCTTCTGAAGTTATGGTTGAACAAATAACTCTGCGTCCGGGAGCGGTTGTGCCCGGCGGTAATGATTCTGTGTCTAGAAAGCTTCTGCAGAACCTGGTTCGAGGGGCATCCGAACCTATCCTTGTCAGGCGTCTAGGGGAGAAACTGGAGATTGTCGCGGGCGACCTTGAGTACTTGGTGGCGGTCAAGAGGGGCTCCACATCGGTGAAGGTGATGGTCGCAGACCTAGATGACAGGGAAGCGCTCCTCATCCGGCTCATGGAAGGAGCGCGTCGTGAAGAGATAAACCCTCTTGAAGAAGCGGAGATAATCTGGACGCTCAACCGGGAGTACGGTATGACCCAGCAGGAGATCGCAATGAGATGTGGCAGGGTCCAGTCGACCATAGCCAATAAAATGAGGCTCTTAAAACTTCCCAAAGAGATCCTGGCCGCTCTCCGAACGGGGGAGATAGGTGAGAGGCACGCGAGAGCCCTCCTTAAGGTCGAGGATCCGGACAAGCAGATCGAGATATTCAGGAGAGGCCTGAGGAGCCGCGCATCCGCTCAGGAAATGGAGTCAATGTGTGCCCTGGCTTCCGGACCTGCCAAAGGAAAGAGGGGGCGGAAAAAGATCGGTATGGGCGTGGTCAAGGACATCCGGATATACCAGAACGGACTCCGGAAAGTCGTAAGGGAGATGCTTAAGGCAGGACTGAGTGTGGCATACGAAGAAGAAAATGTCGAAAACGGTTGGGAGTTCAGGGTTTTCGTCAAACCGGAAGGAGAGTCCTACCGCTAGGGATGTCGCGAGCCATCGCAGTTGCTAACCAGAAAGGCGGTGTGGGGAAGACCACTACCGCCGTAAATCTAGGAGCTTGTTTGGGTGACTTAGGCCGCTCAGTACTCCTGGTCGACCTTGATCCCCAGGGAAACGCCACCAGCGGGTTGGGGGTCGACCGGAGGGCGATGGATGTCTCCATATATGATTGCCTCGTGAACGATGTGGAACCGGTAAAGGCCCTGAGGGCCACCGAGTTCAGGGGGCTTTGGCTCCTTCCCTCGTCACTGAACCTGGCGGGGGCAGAGATAGAACTCGTTCCCATGATGTCCCGGGAGACCAGGTTGCGAAGGGTCATCGGGAAGATCAGGGATAACTACGATTACATCCTCATTGACTGCCCGCCCTCGTTGGGTCTTCTCACGGTGAACGCCCTGACGGCCGCCGACTCAGTGCTCATACCCATCCAGTGTGAATACTACGCCCTGGAAGGGCTTTCTCAACTACTGAACATAATCAAGCTGGTCCGGAACAGGCTCAACTCAAGCCTTGATCTTGAGGGCGTTCTACTGACCATGTTCGACGCCCGGACAAACCTTTCGCTCCAGGTCGCTGAGGACGTAAAGAGATACTTCAGAGATAAGGTGTACCGGACGATAATCCCACGTAATGTTCGCCTGTCTGAGGCGCCGTCCCACGGTAAGCCGATTACCATCTACGATTCGAGGTCCAGAGGCGCCGAGGTATACAGAGAGCTCGCGGAGGAGGTTGTGAGGCGTGTCGAAGAAGGGATTGGGTAGGGGGATAGAGGCGCTCATTCCGGCTGACCCCCAGTCGCTGGATACTCCTATCGTTGAGCTTGACCCTACCGAGATCAAACCCGACCCGTTGCAGCCGAGGCAAGTCTTTGACGAGGCAAAGATAGACGAATTGGCTGCCTCACTCAAAGAACACGGAGTCATCCAGCCGCTTATCGTCAGGCGAGTAGGGGGTACATACAGGCTCGTCGCGGGAGAGAGAAGACTCAGGGCCGCCCTGAAAGCCGGCATTGACAAAGTACCCGTTGTTCTAAGGGAAATGGACGACAGGGAAGCCATGGAGGTCTCGCTTGTAGAGAACCTTCAGAGAGAAGAGCTGGGGCCCTTGGAGCAAGCTGACGCTTTTCAGAGGCTGATTGACGAGTTCGGGCTGACTCAAGAAGAGGTTGCGGCGCGAGTGGGGAAGAGCCGGCCAGAGGTTGCCAACACGGTGAGGCTCCTGAAGCTCGAACCTGAGGTCAAGAAACTGATCGCCGACGGCAAGTTGACCGGTGGACACGGAAGGGCCTTGGTAGGACTGAGCCGGGCTGAGCAGATCAAGGCCGCGAACAGTGTGGTCGCCAAGGGGCTTTCGGTCCGGAAAACCGAGGAACTTGTAGCGGGCCTCTCCAAGGGAAAGAAGGTGAAAACCAGCCCGCCGGTTCCTGTGAGGCGCCGCGACGCAGAAGAGATCCTGTCGGCAGCCATCGGCAACCAGGTTCAGGTCAAAGTGCACGGAGAGAAGGGCACCATAACCATACCCTTCTTCAGTGAAGAAGACCTGGAGCGCATAGTTGAGATGATCGAGAAAGGGAGCAAGTCATAGACCGGCTCCCTTAAGTGTTTCACGTGAAACATAGACAAAACAGCAGCATAACGATTGTATTTGCGCCTCGATACCGGGGCGCGTTGCACAAGGAGGATATAGTATGCCACTCGAACGCCTGCTGAGGCCTGTCTGGGCCGACGTGGACCTAGCCGCGTTCCGTGCCAACGTTCAAACCGTAGCCGACCTTGTACCCAAAGGGACGGGCGTGATGCCGGTCATAAAGGCCGACGGATACGGCATCGGGGCAACCATGGCCGCCAGGGCTGTCCGCGACCTCCCTTCGGTGGTCGGGTTTGCGGTGGCTACCCCCGAAGAAGCCCTCAGGCTTAGGGGCGACGGCATTCAGGAAACCATCCTGGTGCTCGGGCCCGTGACCGCTATTGCTGCTCAAGAGCTCGTGAGTGCAGCAGTCTCGGTAGCTATAGCGTCGGTCCAGGGGCTCAAAGACGCCATGTCGGCAGGAAAAAAAGCGGGCTTGATACCCAAGATCCATCTCAAGATAGAGACAGGCATGGGTAGGGTGGGCCTCCAGCCAGGGCAGGAGCTGGAGGAGGCCTTGGACGTCCTTGCCCAAGGAGGAGCGGAGCTTGAGGGCGTCTTTACCCACTTTTCCGCAGCGGATGTAGACAGAGAGTATACCTTAAGGCAGCTCTCTATCTTTCGAGACGCGCTCAGCTCAATAGAGGCGCGGGGCCTGCGGCCGAAGTACAGGCACACCTCCAACTCGGCCGGAATCCTCGACTATCCTGAGTCTCACTTAGACCTGGTAAGGCCGGGCATCGTGATCTACGGTTCATTCCCGGACAAATCCCTGGAGGGAAGGGCGCCCATAAGACCGGTCTTGTCTTTGCATGCCCGGATCTCACACGTGAAGAGAGTGCCTGCGGGGACAGACATAGGGTACGGCCGTACATATACGACGACGGAAGCAACCACCATCGCCACCATCCCCATTGGTTACGCCGATGGGTATCCGCGCCTCCTCTCAGGAAAAGGTTCGGTCCTGATCAGGGGGAAGCGTTACCCGTTGGCTGGCCGGGTCTGCATGGACCAGACCATGGTAGACGTAGGTTCCGATGAAGTGGCCGTGGGGGACCCAGTTACTCTCATAGGTACCCAGGGCGATGAGACCATAACCGTTGACGAGGTAGCCGCGGCCGCCCAGACAATAGCGCACGAGATCCTCACGGGCCTCACCGCGAGAGTCCCGCGGATCTATCGAACTGAAGCGAAATGAACTAGACAGCAGGCCGCTTACAGCAAGCCAGGCAGGAATTTCAAAGGCGACGTCGAACCCACTGTCGACTGGATGAATGTGCCAAGTGCGCAGGGGTTACTGGAGGCGCTGTGTTCGGAACGCTTGACGGGGTCTTACTGAAGAACAGGTTGCGCGCAAAGCGGGGGAAGAGTTCGCAGAAGCGACGCTTCACCCTGTTCCTCGTTTCTTCCCACGGTGACAGCCGGTCCCTGAGCTTCAGCGCACAGACACCCAAGATCGTGTTCGCCTGTATAGGCGTCGTCATCATCTCCCTCTTTCTTTTTGTCAGAAGCTACGGTCTGAATGCTCAGGAGCTTCGTGAGCTGCGCTACATGAGGGATGTGGCCGAATCCCAGCGCACGCTCATACTCGAGCTCGAGGAGCAGTTCTCAGACCTGAATAATCGACTGCAGCAGGCCGAAAGCCTCGGTTCTGAGATCCGCGAAATGCTCGACCGCGAGGGCGTTGTCCCGCAGGCCACTTCGCCTGCCGTTGGACTCAGCGCTTCTCCCCGTGCCCTGAGGACCACGAGCAGGGCGCAAGGTACCACCCTCCGCCTGTCCGCCGCCGATATGGGAAGGACGCTCTATGTCCTTAAAGAAAACGCGGACAAGCTTAAGGGGGAGACTGAAGAAGTCCTTGAGGAAACTCGATCGCTTTACGAGAAGGCAGTCCAACTGGTGGCCAAGCTTAGGGCCACCCCGAGCATTTGGCCTGTGAGAGGAAACGTGACGTCTGACTACGGTTGGAGGACGCATCCTGTGACGCGCGCGCGGGAGTTCCACGACGGTGTTGATATCGCGGCCTCTTCTTGGACTCCCATAGTGGCTACTGCCGACGGTCGTGTCAGCTTCTCAGGTTACAAGTACGGGTACGGGTGGACGGTAATTGTCACTCACGATTACGGGTTCGAAACCCTCTATGCCCATTGCGTGCGGCTTGCAGCCGGTGTGGGAGATGAGGTCAAGAGAGGAGACGTCATCGCCTATGTCGGTCAGTCCGGCACGGCCACAGGGCCTCACGTCCACTACGAAGTCAGGCTCTGGGGCAAGACGACAGATCCGTCCGAGTACTTGCCTGATGATATTCTGGAGGTGGATTACAATGTTCGCTAAGACGGAGACCCCGCTTAAGCCGGGGACTTTTGAGAGCCTTCTAGGCAAGGGTATCGAGATCAAAGGCACGGTCAGGTCCAAAGGGAGCCTGCGCATCGAAGGCTCTGCCGAGGGGAATGTTGAGTGCGAAGGCGACGTTACCGTAGGCGAAACCGCCGTCTTGAACGCCGACGTGACGGCTCAAAACGTGACCATCGGTGGGACTCTCTCCGGTACGGTTACTTGCTCGGGAAGGCTTGAGCTCCTCCCCACCGCCAGAGTCAGGGGCGACATCAAGGTAGGCACTCTGGTCGTCTCCGAAGGCGCGATCTTCTCCGGCACCACCCAGATGGGGGACCAACCTGCCGGCGTAGTGCGTAACCCTGTAGAGACTAAGCAGGAGTAGAAGTAGACCAACGGGGCTGGTTCTACATGTTTCAAGACAGGACCGAGGCGGGCCGAGTCCTCGCCGGAGCCCTCAAAGAATACGAGCTGGATTCCCCCCTCGTTCTTGCCATTCCTCGCGGAGGCGTAGTTGTGGGTCGTGAGGTTGCTTTGGTCCTCGGCGCTCCACTCGACGTTATCATGGCCAAGAAGATTGGAGCGCCCTACAACCCCGAGTTTGCTATCGCCGCGGCCGGCCCCGACGGCAGGGTACTCTTTTCTCCCGATCTCCGCGACGGAACACCCAAGTCATATGTCTTAGACCGGGCAGCAGAATTCCGCAAGTCGATAGAGAAAAGCCTTGCTGCCTTCAGGAGTCATCGCCCCGCTAAGCCCATCGTCGGGAAGTCCGTAGTGGTGGTTGATGACGGACTTGCCACCGGGCTTACCGCCATGGCTGCCCTTAAGTATGCACGCAGGCAGGCCCCCCGGAAACTGTTCCTGGCCGTTCCCGTGGCGCCCCAAGAGACTATCGAGTCGCTCGAACCTCTGGTCGACGGTGTGATCTGCCCCCTCCGGCCTCCCGTGTTCTACTCGGTCGGCGAGTGGTACATCTCCTTCGACCAGGTATCCGACGACGAGGTGAGACGTATCCTGGACGAGTTCGCCGGATAAGCAGCCTCCCCGCACGGTATTAACCGGCCAATACCCGCGCATACTCTTACACCAGGGGTATTTATCTCGACTTACCCGATTCATGCCTTTCTTCCGGACGCTCCGGACCGGATCGCCCTTTCAATCCTGCAGGTGGCCACAGACCTGGGCAGGGTATTACCTCTTAGGGTCGTGTGCGTAGGTACCGACCGGTCAACCGGTGATTCGCTGGGTCCCTTGGTCGGAAGCATGCTCGCGGACGCCGGTTTTCCCGGCGAGGTCATAGGGAACCTGGATGAACCCGTGCACGCTGAGAACCTGGGCCGGGTTGTCACATCGTTGGGCGAAACAACCGACTCCCTGGTTCTGGGGGTTGACGCTTGCCTCGGCACCAAGGCCGAAGTTGGCGCGGTGATGGTCCGGTCAGGGCCACTACGTCCCGGGCTCGGCGTGAAAAAGAAGCTGCCGCCCGTCGGCGACCTCCATCTCGCGGGAGTAGTGAACGTAGGCGGGTTCATGGAGTACATGGTGCTTCAGAACACACGGCTCAGCCTGGTTATGAGGATGGCCCGGGCTATCTCGGCCGGAATCCAGAAGGCCGATGCCCTTCTCCGGACCGCATGTAAAAACAAGAGGCCCGGGCCCGTGCTTGCCGGCGAGGCTATTCTCGCGGTCCCAGCGAACGCCGCACATCCTTCACAACTTCTTCAGGCGTACGTCCGGAAGCTGTAACGACCGGCGCGTCTCCAAAATCGGTCATACCCAGGAAGTTGTCGTCCATACCTGATACCACGACTGCATGGGGCCTTGTGTTCGCGAGGTCTTCAGGGCTCGATACTTCCACGACCACGAAACCCGCGTTCTTAAGCGCTTCCTGGAAAGGTTTGAGCCCGCCTTCAACGGCTACCTTCGTCATTCAACCACCCCCTTGCCCGAAAAGGTCATGGAGTAATGTCCCTCTTACCGATCTCCGGTATTCAAGCCGGAAAAACCGACTTAGGGAGGATACGGCGCAGGGTTTCTAGAATTATCCAGCGTCACAGCGTGGAGGTGCCATCTCGGTGCTATGGGGTTTTGAGCGAACGGTGAGGAGTCTGATCTTGAGAGGTCAGATGAGTGAGGCTGCCAGGCGCCTTAGGGAGAGGATGCGTCAGGACGGGAGGCCCAAAAGCCGCTACCTAAACTACCTCGGAGTGTGCGAGGGACATTTGGGGCACCTAGAGAGCGCCCGGGAGCTGTTCATCCAAGCGCTTGTCATCTCGCCACGAGACCCGAAGCCCCTGAACAACCTCGGGAACATCGCCTTCATGAGGAGTGACTTGGAAACCGCCCGCGACTACTATATGAGGTCCCTCAAGGAGAATGTCTGGGCCACGGAGCCCAGGTTCAACTTGACTGTGCTCTACCAAGACCTAGGCCATTCCGAAAAGGTACTGTCTTCCTATGAGGGATACATGATGACCAAGAGGGCCATTCAGTGGGCGAAGATCGCCGCCCTTTCGCTTACGGTCCTGCTCTTGCTCTTTGTAGTGAGCCTCTAAGTCCCAAGAGATCAAGGTAAGAAGGGGTACAATGAGTGTTCTCTTGCCTTGGACACGGAAGAACAGGGGAGTCAGCCCGGGTATTCCGGCGAAAAGACCCGGGACTGTCTCCCGTGGACCGCGGACGCGCCTGCTTCGTCTGTTCCTTGTATTCTTGGGCTTTACCGCTTTGTTCGCGGTCGCGCGGAAGGCTCTATTGGACCGAGTCCTCACCCGCCCGCTCCCAGAGGGCTCGAAGGTTTGGGAGGTCGCTTCGCTGGAGCACTGCGGAGGACTGTACGCCGTAGCGCGGGAAAACGGGTGGGCCCTCTACGGTCCGTCGGGCAAGCTCACGTCGCTCTCCGACGGTACGGAGGAAGTTGTGATCTCAGGCGGCAAGGCATACGCCATAGCCGGCGCATCAATCCGCGGATACGGTCCCGACGGCAGGCTGTTTCTTACTGAGGCCAGTGAGCCCGGGGAAAGGCTATTGCCCTGCAGCGGCCTATCCGGCATTTTAGCCATCCGGCCCGCGGGCGTAGGTTTCGGAGTGCCGTGGTTTCTCAGGGTCATCTCCGACCGCGGAGAGCTCGCCCCTTCGGTTAGGTTGCCGGGAATACCCGCCGCAGCGTCCAGAGCGGGAGACCTACTCTACGTAGGTCTTCGCGATATAGCGTCCGGGGGAGCCACGCTTCTCGCCTGCGCCGAATGGAGGTCGGGGAAGGTGCTTTGGTGTTTGCCCCTAGGCGCCGGGCACTGGAGGTCCATCGTCGCGTCGTCCGGCAAAGCGCTTTATGCCACCTCGTCGAGTGCCGGGATCGCCGGTTCCGGCGGGGAGGTAATCTGCTCATTCGCCGTTTCGGGGCCAATATGGACCGCCGCTTGGGAAGGGGAGACCGTCATAATATCCCACGGCACGCTCAAAGAGCCCTACATCTCCGCCTTTTCAGAAGACGGACAGGTGATCTGGCAGCAACGCGTGCCGTCTGTGTCGCACGGGCTCGCCGCCTCAGGCGATACTCTGGTTGCCCTCTGTCAAAGCCATGTGGTACGGTTTTCCTTGAGGGACGGGGGCCGGACGAGTTCGTTCAGCACCCGCGACTTGCCCCTGGCCGTTGGAGAAGGTCTCATCCTTTTCGGAAAAGGTGATGGCGCCTACCTCCTGAGCCTGGATACAAGCCTGTGGCGCCTTCCGTGAGGCGCAAGACAGAGGGAAGTTGGATGTGGCGGAGGGGAGCCGGACGCACGCTTCTTCTATTTGTGTTTGCCTTTATCGCGGAGCGATTTACCCGCGAGCTGCCTTCTCGCTTGTGGTTTGCTTCGGTTTTCGTTCTCGTCTTCGCAATCGATAATATAGACAGGCTGAGAAGCGGCGCCGTGAGACCCCTTTTTCTTGAGGATATCGTCCTAGGCATTCTGCTCTATGCCGGTTTCGGCTACCTGTCGTCCCTACTGGACGCGGTGCTCTTTACATATACGGGCAAGCACGCTTCGCCGGCGATCCCGGCTGTGATTCTCGCGCTCTTGGACAAGTCCTACGCTCCGAACAACGTCTCTTCGCGAAGGGGGTAATCGCCACGAACTACATAGACCTGGTGATCGGTGTGCTCTTGCTCCTCTCGTTCATACGCGGGTTCCGGACAGGGGTGTGGCGCTCCGTGTTCAACCTCGTGGGCATGGCTGCTGCTTTCTTGGGCGCCTATGCGCTGTCCGGTCCGTCAGTCGACTTCCTGAACGAGCGGTGGGACCTTCTTGAGAAGACTTCGGTCTGGTGGAGACACGCGTTTGACACGCTACCCCCGCTCATGGCCCCATACGACCCGGGCACTTTCGACGAAGCCTTTTCTTCGATCGGCGGGTCCGCGTGGGGACGGCTCCTTCAGGGAGCAGTAAAGCAAAATCTCGCAGCTGTCGGCGCCCTGGCAGGGCCCCAGCCTACGTGGTCGGAGATGCTGAGCCTTGCGCTCTCTAGGCTGCTCCTCTCAAGCGTAGCCTTTTTTGTGCTCCTTAGTGTCCTACGCCTTGTGGCGGAGCTCATTGTGAAGAGCCTCGGGTTCACGACCCCTGATTCTTTTCTCGTCCGGCTCCTCGGAGGTCTCGTGGAGACAGGTCTTTCGGTGGTTTGGCTGTCCCTCTTAGCCGGCGCCCTGTATCCTCTCCTGACCGCGGGGTTTCTGGGCCGCGCCAGAGAAGCCGCAGCCGGCTCGTATCTGACGGCAGTCCTCTTGTCCGTCTACCAGATTTTATGGCCTGCGATCATCGCCAGGGTCAAACTGTAACCGGGGGTGGGCTTACCTTTGTTGATCCTGGATCCGCCGCTTCGGGCCGGTGACATTGTCCAGATGAAGAAGCCGCACGCTTGCGGCGGCGATACATGGACCGTCCTCATGGCCGGCGCAGACGTTAGGCTGAAATGCAAGGAGTGCGGCCGGGTCGTCCTCCTGGACAGAGTGCAGTTCAACCGTAGACTCAAAAAAAGGACATATGTGGCTCCAGAGAACCCGACTACCAGCTAATGGAAAAAAGGTCCTCCGGGACTTGTGACGGGAAAGAGCTTAGACTATAATTGGCTGGCGCAGGTTGAGCGAAAGGGGAACGCCCCCTAACTCCCGCCCCTACCGGTACGGGGCCACAAGTCCAAGGGAGGAGGATATAGTCATGCGTAAGTACGAACTCCTATTTATCGTAAGCCCAGAGCACGATGAAGAGAAAATCGCCTCTATGATCTCCAGGTACAAAGACGTAGTGACTCGCGGTAACGGCACGGTGCTTTCAGCCGACAAGTGGGGTAAGCGCCGCTTCGCCTATGAGATCAACGAAATGAGGGAAGGGCTTTATATCCTCATGGTGTTTGAGGCCGAGCGCGAGGTCTCGGCGGAGATCGACCGCCTCATGAAGATCGACCAGGACATCGTGCGCCACATGATCGTCAGGCTCGACAATGTGAAGCGCAAGCAGAGGACCCCCAGGCAACCCGCTAAGCGCCAGGAGCCCCGCGTAGAGGCCCGCGAGACCCAGGCGGTCCGTGTTGTGAGAGAACCCCAGGAAACATCCGGAGAGGGAGCTTCTTCTGAAGCTCAAGGAGAGCAGGGAGAACTGAAATAAGTGCCCATACGGAGGGAAGAGAGTGCTCAACCGCGTTGTACTCATAGGTAGACTGACCAGGCAGCCCGAGCTCAGGATAACTCCGAACAGTGTGTCGGTGACCACGGTGACTCTGGCTGTTGACAGAAGGCCCACTCAGGCAGGCCAGAAGGAGACTGATTTCATCGACGTCGTCTTGTTCGGGAAGCTGGCCGAGCTTGCGTGCAAGTACCTTGATAAAGGCCGGCTGGTGGCGGTAGAAGGTCGTATACAGACACGCAGCTTCGAGACCAAAGAAGGTCAGAAGAGAAGAGTGTTCGAGGTAGTGGCCGACAACATCCAGTTTCTATCGCCAAGGCCCAAGAGAGACGATGTTGACGATACGTTCATCGACGACGTAGACATAAGCGACCCTGAACCTGAGAAGTAGGAAACCCGTATTGCTCGTACCATTCGAAGGAGGTCTTTTCGTTGAGGCGAGAAGGTGGCCGAAAGGCAAAGAAGCGCGTCTGCGCGTTCTGCGTTGACGGTTTGGCAGATATCGACTACAAAGACGTCCCGCGCCTCAGAAGGTACATCACCGAACGAGGCAAGATCCTTCCCAGAAGGATCACAGGGAACTGCGCGCGTCACCAGCGTCTTCTGACGAGCGCCATCAAGAGGGCTAGGGTTATGGCCCTCATGCCGTTCACCATAGAGTAGTACCGATAGCACAAGATTTTGTCGTTTACACAGGCGGGGCTCCTTTCGGGCGCCCCGCTTTGGCCACGCAAGGAGTCTTGGCGGAGGCAGGAAGAGAGGTGTAGTCCTTTGACTAGTCCTGCGAGGCCACTGGTAGAGAGTGCCCTCTTAGCGGCATTGGGGGCGCTTTTCATACTTGTAGCCTTCTACGTGCCCGTCCTCGGGATGTTCGCCACTTTGGTTTCACCACTTCCCGCCGCGTTCGCGGTAATAAGGCACGGGATCCGGTGGGGAGTCCTATCCTCGACCGTGACCCTTATCGTGCTCCTTCCTTTCTTGGACCCTATCACCGCCATTTCCCTGTGGGTCGTGTACGGCACCATGGGAGTCGCCCTGGGCTACAGCGTGCGGAGGAACCTCCCCGCCGAAAAGACCATAGGGCTCATGGCGGGCGCATCTCTGATCGGAATGGCAGCGGACCTACTGGGCGCATACCTCGTGACCGGACTTACGCTCAGGCAGGTCTCGGACCAGACGGTGAAGATGTTCGCTGAAGCCTACGAGATCAACAAGAGGCTCATGGGAGAGAACCCGGCCCTCGAGGAAATGATGAAGGCGGTCACGCCCGAAATGCTCATGAGGATGCTGCCTGCCGGCTTCGTCGTAGGATCGCTTTTCGTCGCCTGGCTGAACTACGAAGTGGTGCGGAGGGTCCTTCCGAGATTCGGATACACGGCTCACGCCCTCAGGCCTTTCTCAAGATGGATCATGCCGGAACTCGCCGGACACGCCTGGATCCTGGCGTTCGTGGCCCTCCAGCTGCATCCTTTCTACGCCGAGAGGTTTCCCTTTCTCCCCGCCGTGGTTGAAAATGTGTTTTTCATGGCCCTCGTGACCCTCCTCCTGGACGCCGCTTCGGTGTTGTGCTTCTTCTTGCGCGGGTCGGGACTCTCGGCCGGGATGTCCGGCTTTTTCACGATAATTGCGATATCTATGGCGTTTACATCTCCCCTTCTCGGACTGGGTGCTCAGATTTTTGGTATGATAGACGTACTCTTTGACCTACGCAAAGTCAGGTACCCTGAACTTGTCGACAGATAGCCCGAATGAAGGGCAAATAAGGTTATGTACCAGAGGAGAGGAGGTCCGCCATGGAGGTCATTCTCAAGCAAGATGTTCCCGGCCTGGGCAAGAAGGGCGACAAGGTGAACGTCAAAGACGGTTATGCCCGCAATTACCTTTTTCCCAGGAATCTAGCTACCCCTGTGACAAAGGGGACTCTCAAGGAATACGAGACCCTTCAGGCTGCGAAGAAGGACAAGGAAGAAAGGCTCCTTGCCGAAGCGACCAGGAACGCCGAGCTGTTGGAAGGCAAGACCCTTGTGTTTACCGCCAAGGCGGGCCAGGGGAGGATCTTTGGCTCGGTGACGCCTCAGGAGATCGCGGCGAAGATCCAGAAGAGCTATAAGGTTCAAGTTGATAAGCGGAAAGTATTGTTGGACGGGAACCTCAAGGAACTCGGGACCCACAAAGTAGAGATACAGCTTCACCCTAAGGTCAGGGCAGCTGTGAACGTTGAGATTAGAGCGGAGGAATCCAGGTAATTTGGACCAGATGAAAGACATGGTCGGGAAGCTGGACATGGAGGAATTCCTGAAAAGGCAAGTCGGCGCCATGTTCAGCTTCCTGGCTTCAATATACGGACCTGAAAAGCTTGTCTTGAAAGCGGGACGCTTGGACGCCTTGAGCGGCATGCGCTCTAGGGACCTAGCCCAGCAGGTGGCTGCTCTTCAAAAGGTGGTTTTTGAAGACCCTACCATACAAGCGCCCGATAAGCTCGAAGCCATCCCCGGCATCTTGGAGGAATGCCAGGAGGAAATAGCCGAAAGGATGGCAAGGCAAGCCATTGAGCAGGACATCGAAGAACGGGTCTCAAGGCGCATGCAGGAGAAGCACGATGAGTACATCCAGGACATCCGCCGTGAAGTACTCATGGAGGACGGAGACCCGGAGACCGAAGAGACCCGCAAGAAACTAAACCGCCTGGTCAAACTGGAGGAGCGTTCGATCGCCCGGTCGGCCCTCTACTATCTTAGGCCCCGGCGGCTCACGGATATTGTGGGGCAAGACAGGGCAATCCGTGCCCTTCTCTCCAAGCTGGCTACGCCGTACCCGCAGCACGTCATCTTGTACGGCCCTCCGGGCGTAGGAAAAACGTCGGCTGCCCGGCTGGTCCTGGAAGAGGCGCGGAAGCTAAGCTTTTCTCCGTTCGCCAAAGACGCGCCCTTTGTCGAGACCGACGGCGCTACCTTGCGGTGGGACCCCCGGGAGATAACCAACCCGCTTTTGGGTTCGGTCCACGATCCCATATACCAGGGCGCGCGGCGAGACCTCGCCGACATCGGAGTGCCCGAACCCAAGCTCGGGCTCGTCACTGAGGCGACGGGCGGTATCCTGTTCATAGACGAGATAGGAGAGATGGACCCCATCCTTCAGAACAAGCTCCTGAAGGTGCTCGAGGACAAGAGGGTAGTCTTTGATTCTTCGTATTACGACCCGACCGACAAGAGGGTGCCCGAGTATGTGAGGCGCCTTTTCGAAAAAGGAGCTCCCGCCGACTTCATCCTGGTGGGCGCGACGACCAGAGACCCCGAGGAGATAAGCCCGGCGCTCAGGTCGCGGGCAGCCGAGGTCTTCTTTGACGCGCTGACGCCTCAGCATATCGCGGAAATAGTGAAAGGGGCAGCCCGGAGGCTCAGGGCCAAACTCACGCCCGAGGCGGTGGAGGTAATCACCGACTACACGGTCGAGGGTAGGAAAGCCGTCGGGCTCCTGGCCGATGCCTACGCGGTGGCGCTTCACCGGCAGGGCGGGCTTCCCTATAGAGGCTTCCTGCGCGTAGAGGCCGGAGATGTGAAAGACGCCATAGGCGCCGGAAGGCTTTCTCCCAATGTGACCACTAAGGCCAGCGACAAGCCGGCGGTCGGCAAAGTCTTCGGACTGGGAGTGGCCAGCTTCCTGGGCTCCACCCTGGAAATAGAAGCCGTTGCGTTCGATGCTCGCGAAAAGGGAAAGGGCAGCATCCGGATGAATGAGACCGCAGGCAGCATGGTGAAGGACTCTCTCTTCAATGCCTCCACCTCGCTGCGGAAAGAGCTGGGCATCGACCTTGCGGACAAAGACGTGCATGTGAATATTGTGGGCGGAGCCAAAGTCGACGGCCCCTCAGCGGGACTGGCAATTACTCTCGCGATATTCTCGGCCGTGACCGGCATCCCAGTGAGGCAGGATGTGGCCGTGACCGGAGAGATATCGCTGACCGGCGAGGTTAAGGCTATCGGCGGCGTCTACGAAAAGATCTACGGCGCCAAGCAAGCCGGGATGAAGATGATCCTCGTCCCGAAGGCAAACTCGGTAGGTGTCGAAGGCGTTCGCGGCATTCAGATAGGCTTTGTTTCGTCTCTCAAAGAGGCCCTTGATTTCGCGTGTCCTGATTGGCAGAAAGCCGTGAAGAGCGCTTAGGGAAAGGGAGTTGCCTATGCTGGATCAGATAGAACGAATACCCCCGCAGAGTATCGAAGCCGAGGATTCGGTCATCGGGTCCATGCTCATTGAAAAAGAGGCAGTGATGACCGCCCTGGAGATACTGTCTGCCGAGGATTTCTACAAGGAGCAGAACCGGATAATCTTCAGGCGCATGGCCGAGATGGCTGAGGTGCCGGAGGCCGTCGACGTGGTGACCCTTTCGGACAAGCTGCGTTCCACGGGAGAACTGGAGAAGATCGGCGGGATGGCGGAACTCGCAAGGCTCGCCAACTTTGTCCCCACTGCGGCAAACGTAGAGTACTATGCGCGCATAGTGGCCGAGAAGGCCATCGCCAGGAGGCTCATCGCGGCGGCTACGGAGATCGCCGCGGCCGCTTACCGTGGCACGGAAGAAATAGATGAGCTCCTGGATAGGTCCGAGGAACTTATCTTCCAGGTAGCCAGGCGCCGTAGCAACCAGAGCTATACGTCTCTTAAAGACGTACTCGTTGAGACCCTGGAAAAGCTCGAGTACATGGCCTCTCATGGCGGAGAGACCGTAGGCATCCCGAGCGGGCTGGGCGACCTCGACAGGCTCACTTCGGGTTTCCAACCGTCCGATCTCATTATCCTTGCGGCCCGTCCGTCCGTAGGTAAGACGTCTCTCGGGCTCAACGTTGCCCGGAACGTGGCCTTAAAGGCCGAACTCCCGGTATTGGTGTTTAGCCTTGAGATGTCCAAAGAGCAGGTAGCCCAGAGGCTCCTCTGTTCCGAGGCCGCTCTCTCAAGCCAGAAGCTGAGAAACGGCTTTCTGAGCGAAGAAGAGTGGCGCAGGCTTTCGAGCGCCCTGGGAAGGCTCGGCGAGGCTAAAATCTTCATCGACGATACTCCCTCAATATCTGTTATGGAAGTGAGGACTAAGTGCAGGAGGCTTCAGGCGGAACACGGGCTGGGCATGGTCATAATTGACTACCTGCAGCTAATGAGGCCGTCCAAGAAAGCGGAGAACAGACAACAGGAGATCTCCGAGATATCCCGGTCCCTCAAGGGGCTTGCCCGGGAGCTCAACGTGCCCGTCATCGCTCTCTCCCAACTTTCGAGGGCGGTGGAACAGCGCCAGAAGCAGATCCCGCAGCTTTCGGACCTGCGCGAGTCAGGGGCAATTGAGCAGGATGCCGACATCGTCATGTTCTTGTACTCTGATCCTGAAGACCCGGAGAACACAATCCAGCTCATAATAGCCAAACAACGAAACGGCCCCACGGGCACGATTAGGTTGTTCTTCTCCAGGGAAATATGCAGGTTTGAGGACCTCGACGTAGACCACACTGCTTGACGGAGGTGCCGCCATGGCGAAGTGGGATGTGATCATCGTTGGGGCGGGCCCGGCAGGCATTTTCGCAGCCATTGAATTGGTGAAGAAATCCCCGGGGCTTTCCGTACTCATGCTGGAGAAAGGCCGCTCACTTGAGGCGCGGACCTGCCCCCGCGAGACCAATGGGGGAGGGTGCGTGAACTGCTCGCCTTGCTCCATCACATCGGGCTGGGGCGGGGCAGGTGCCTTCAGCGACGGCAAACTGACCCTCACCACCAGGTTCGGGGGATTCTTAGGCGAGTATCTGGCCGAAGAAGAGCTCAAGTCGCTCATCGACTACATAGACCACCTGTGGACCGAGTTCGGGGCCTCGTCACGTCTCTTCGGCACCGACGAGGAAGCCATTGCCGGACTGGTCGCCCAAGCGGCAAGGGCGGGATTGGACTTCTTGCCTGCTAAGATAAGGCATTTGGGGACCGATCATTGCCCGGAAATACTCAGGAACATGAGAATGTTCCTCGAGCCACACGTCGAGATCCGGACTTCCAAGGCCGTTGAGAGGTTCACCTGCGATGGCGGAAAGGTTACGGGAGTTGTCCTCGCCGACGGAAGCCGCGAGACCGCCGATTTGGTTATCGCCGCCCCCGGGAGAGAAGGCGCCGAGTGGTTCTCGGATGAGGCCCGGAGGCTCGGCCTGGAGACGGAGAACAACCCCGTCGACGTCGGTGTACGCGTTGAGGTGCCCGCGGTGGTAGCCGACCCGGTCACGGAGAAGGTCTGGGAGCCCAAGATCCACTACTACTCCAAGTCATTTGACGACCTGGTCAGGACTTTCTGCGTGTGCCCTCACGGGGAAGTGGTTACCGAGAATACCGGCGGTGTCATCACAGTGAACGGGCACTCGTGGAGCGAGAAGAGGACTGAAAACTCAAATTTCGCCGTGCTCGTCTCAAAGACGTTCACCGAGCCGTTTAAGGAACCCATAGCGTACGGCAAGTACATCGCGAGCCTGGCCAACATGCTGGGAGGCGGCGTGCTTGTGCAGAGACTCGGTGACCTGTGGGAGGGCCGTCGTTCCACGGCAAAGAGGCTCGCCAAGAGCATGGTCCATCCGACTCTGAAAGATGCGACGCCCGGCGACCTCACTTTGGTCCTACCGTACAGGCATGTCCGGAACATCCTCGAGATGCTCGAGGCGCTAGACAAGATAATGCCAGGCATATGGTCGAGAAACACGCTCCTTTACGGAGTGGAGGTTAAGTTCTACTCGTCCAGGGTGAAAGTAGATTCATCCATGGAGACGGGGATCTCAGGGCTCTTCGCCGTCGGCGATGGAGCGGGCGTGACCAGAAGTCTGGCCCAGGCATCGGCGGCAGGAGTCAAGGCCGCCAGATCGGTATTGGATAGGCTGGGACGAACAGGTTCTTGATAGGTAAGCGCATGGCGGTTAGAGTATCGTTCGATAGATTGTTAACGTTTGAACGATGTTGCAAGTTGTGTTAGTATGGTCTATTGGAGAGCCGGGCTCATACACGCAGCAAAAGACGTAGAACCGGATGCGGCACTCGACGCTCGACCTATGCATGAGTATTCCCAGTCGGGCCCGACTCGTCCACTTCGGAGGGGTGGCAGAGCGGTTGATTGCGGCAGTCTTGAAAACTGTTGAGGGTGCAAGCCCTCCGTGGGTTCGAATCCCACCCCCTCCGCCACTGGCAATCTGACGACATACGTGGTAATATAGTTCATGCGCTTCTCGAAAGCGGTTTGCGGAGAGGTCGCCTAGTCGGCCGAGGGCGACGGTTTGCTAAACCGTTAAGGGGGGAAACCTCCTTCGAGGGTTCGAATCCCTCCCTCTCCGCCACTTATTTGGGTAGATGCGCCGGTAGCTCAATTGGATAGAGCGACAGACTACGGATCTGTAGGCTGTGGGTTCGAGTCCCGCCCGGCGCACCAGGTAACGTGCGCCCGTAGCTCAGGCGGATAGAGCGGGGGATTCCTAATCCCCGTCTGCCGGAGGTTCGAGTCCTCCCGGGCGCACCATCGATTTTCGCAGATCTTTGGGGAATCGGCGCATGGACGGGCCGGAACGTGATTTGCTGGGCATGTCGCTCGCCCTACTGGAAGCCAAGAAGGCTTACGCCTTAGGCGAAGTGCCGGTAGGTGCGGTCATAATGAAGGGCGACAAGGTAATCGGGAGGGGGCACAATCTTAAGGAGACCCTCCAAGACCCGACGGCCCATGCGGAGATGATGGCCATACGCCAGGCGGCCGAGCACGAGGGGTCGTGGCGCATTCTGGGTGCCGTGATGTACTCGACGCTCGAGCCGTGTCCGATGTGTGCCGGCGCCATCGTGATGGCGCGAATCCCCCGACTCGTCATAGGGGCAAGGGACCCGAAGACGGGGGCTTGTGGCTCGCTCGTGGACCTGGTCCGCGACGAGAGGCTCAATCACCGACTCGAAGTAGAGACCGGTATAATGGAAGAAGAATGCGCTTCCCTCTTGGAGGCGTTTTTTCGAGAGCTCCGGGGCGGTAAGGCGTCCGGAGGCTGAACCCGGAGGGGTGTCGGAGCGGTTGATCGTGCTCGCCTCGAAAGCGAGTAGGCGTTAACAGCGCCTCGTGGGTTCGAATCCCACCCCCTCCGCCACACTTTAGGCTAAATTGAAAACTCGTTTTCGTTTTTGAAGGCGCGGAGGGGTGTCCGAGTGGCCGAAGGAGCACGCCTGGAGAGCGTGTAGACGGGTAACCGTCTCGTGGGTTCAAATCCCACCCCCTCCGCCACGACAAGTTTGGCCGTGCTAGATGGGGAGGTAGCGGTGCCCTGTAACCCGCAATCCGCTATAGCGGGGTTGATGCCTGTCCGAGGTCGTTTCTTTTTAGGGTCTGGCCGGCGCGAGCGGCGTTGAGGGCCGGGTCCTGCGCAATGGGAACTCGTGAACCCCGCCAGGTCCGGGAGGAAGCAACGGTAAGCGATCTCTCTCATGTGCCGCAGGGGTTCCTGGTCGGAGCAAGCTACGCTGGGACCGCCTGGGGAGAACGGTCGGAGACCGGTGCACGGCCTTCGGTATTTTGGCGCGGCGAGAGGGGGACCGTGATGTCATACGTAGCCCTGTACCGCGTGTGGCGACCGTCCCGGTGGGAGGACGTCGTAGACCAAAAAGCCGTTATCCGTATCCTGAAGAACGCACTTACTTCTAACAAAGTATCCCACGCCTATCTCTTCGCAGGCCCTCGAGGTACCGGCAAGACCACCGTAGCCCGTCTCCTGGCTAAAGCAGTCAACTGTAACAACAGGTCCGGCGCGGAACCGTGCAATGCGTGCCTTTCGTGCGTCTCCATAGCCGATGGGAGCACGGTGGATGTGATAGAGATAGACGCCGCATCCAACCGCGGGATAGACGAGATGCGCAGCCTGCGCGAGGCAGTACGGTATGTTCCGGTGATGGGTGGCTACAAAGTGTACATAATCGACGAAGTCCACATGCTCACTCAGGAGGCTTTCAACGCTCTCCTCAAGACACTTGAGGAACCCCCCGAGCATGTGATTTTCATCATGGCGACAACGGCTCCCCACAAGATCCCGGTTACGATAACTTCCCGGTGCCAGCGACTTGACTTCAGGCGACTAACGGTCTCCGACATCGAAACCCAGATGCAGAAGATCCTCGGGTCCACGACCGTCTCGGGAAAGCCCGTGACTTGGGAGCCGGCGGCCCTCAGGCTTATCGCCCGGGCGGGCCAAGGTTCGATGCGCGACGCGCTATCCATTTTGGACCTCTGCTTGACCTACGGGGGGACAACCCTTACCGAGGATGATGTCCGGGAAATACTCGGGGAGACGTCAACCGAGACTATGCAGCGGCTCTTTAGGGCCATCGCTCAGAGAGATGTCCAAACCATCTTGGACGTAACCCGGGACTCTTCCGACAGGGGCAAGGACATGGGCGAGCTATGCCAGGAGATCGGGATGTACGCTCGGGACATGTTGCTCCTCCGTTCGGGCGCTAAGCCTTCGGAGCTGGGGCGCCCCCAAGACGAAGCAGACAGCATGATCTCACTGGCGCGTACGTTTTCTACGCCCCTGCTCATAGGCGTGCTTGAGGCAGTATCGAAAGCGGCCCAGACCATCAAGACCCAAGACGACCCCAGGCTGGCGCTCGAGGTGGCCCTACTCGGCCTGTTTATTGGCGACGAAGCGCTTCCCGTGAGGCTATTTCCGGGCAATACCATTCCTTCAGACGCACCCATCTTCCAACCCGTAGTCACGGGACCGGCTAGCGCTTCGGCTTCCGGCGGTCCGGGCTCTCCGGCCGAAAGCCGCGCGCATGCGGCCCCTGCGCCGGCAATCCCTGAGACGGAGCGTTCTGAGGTAGGTTCGGTCCAACCGGCATCCCGTGACGGTATCGCATCTCCCGCTTCCCCGACGGGAGCCGGCCAGGGCGCCGAGGAACCTGTCCTTGTGGCAGATCCCTCGCCCGGAGAGGAGAAGTCACTCTCCAACGAGGAGCTTGCTGAGATAGCTAAAGCCGCTTGGCCGAGGCTCATGGAAGCCCTTTTCAGGAGCAAGAGAGTGAAGGTGCACGCCTACCTCCTCCAGGCCAGTCCTTCAAGGGTTGAGGGAGGCAAGACGCTTGTCCTTTCCTATCCCAAGGGCTACATGACCCACATGGAACAGATAATGGTCAAGGAGAACAAGCGCCTGGTCGAAGTCGGACTCTACAAACTCACCGGAAAACGGTTCGAGATTGATGTTGAAACGAGCGACCTTAGCCACAGAGGTGGGTCCGGCGGGAACGGGCATGAGGGCGGCAGCATATCAGGGGAGGAAGAATTGCATCCCCTAGTTAGAGCTGCAATAACTATATTAGATGGAAAAATCGTTTCGCGAGAATAGAGGCCGCAAGTTCCAAGGTCTTTGAGGAGGAGAATGACATGCCGAGATTCCCCGGTCCGGGCGGTTTTGACATGCAGAAGCTCATGAGGGAAGCACAGAAACTCCAGTCCGAGATGGCCCGAGTTCAGGAAGAACTCGCATCGCGGACGGTGGAGGGTTCCGCCGGAGGAGGAATGGTAAAGGCTGTCGTGACCTGCGGCCTAGAGCTGAAGTCCATTGAGATCCAGCCGGAAGTCGTAGACCCCGATGACGTGGAGATGCTCCAGGACCTCGTGGTGGCCGCCGTAAATGCTGCGATGACTAAAGCGCGCGAGACTGCCGACCAAGAGATGGCGCGGGTGACCGGCAGCGCCGGCCTGCCCTTTAAGATGTAACCATGTCCCACCTTCCGGAAGCAATCCACGAGCTCGTGGAGGAACTCAGGAAGCTCCCCGGCGTCGGCCCGAAGACGGCCCAACGGCTGGCGTTCCACCTGGTGGTCTCGGGGAAAGAGTCCATAAACCGTCTTATCTCATCTCTGATTGAGGCCAGAGACAAGATCGGCTACTGTTCCGTCTGCGGAAATCTCACCGACCAAGACCCTTGTGGGATCTGCCAGGACTCCCGCCGCGATCCTTCCGTCATCTGCGTGGTCGCCTACCCCAAAGATGTCCTGGCCATTGAACGCGCCGGGGCGTTCCGCGGCCTTTATCACGTCCTGCACGGCTACATTGAGCCGCTTAAGGGGATCGGGCCGGAAGAGCTGCAAGTCGAGGAGCTTCTGAAAAGGGCTTCTTCCCCGGGGGTCAAGGAGATCATCCTCGCGACAAACCCGGATGTTGACGGCGAGACGACAGCCCTCTACTTGGCCAAAGCACTGAAACCCCTAGGGGTCAAAGTGACGCGCCTGGCCAGAGGCCTTCCCTTCGGCGCCGATCTGGACTATGCCGACGAAGTGACGATCTCCAAGTCACTTGAGGCGAGGAGAGAAATGGCCTAAGACGATCGCTTATGGGCCTTACCGCCGCTCCTGTATTAATTTACCATGCCGTGTTTATACTTCTGAGTGACATTTCGCTTGGGAGCAGAGTAGACATGAAGCATGGAGGCGATTCACCTAGGATGCTGTTTCGGAGAGCTCGTTCAAGTGCGTCGGGTGACAAAGAAACGCAGGACTACCTAACGGCACTGAACCAAGCCAGAAACGAGTACGAAGTGGCCCAATCGTGTTTTTCCGAAGCCGTTGAGCCTGAGATCATAGACGAAGCAATATACCTCATGCAGGCAGCCCGCAAGAAATACTCCTATTTCCTCAAGAAGGTACGGGAATCCTCGACGCAGTTCATGTAATAACCCCCGGTGTTCCTTCATACGGATTTGCCGGAGGGATAACCATGGATTTGAACACAGTCCTGGGAGCCGGGGTTCTCCTTATTGTTGCCTTTTACCTTATTAAGGCTTTGTCCAGGCCAATAGCGGGGCTCGGAAAGATCGTCCTCAGGTCGGGAGTGGCCTTTGTCGTGCTGTGGGCGGTGAACGTGATAGGAAACTTCGTGGATTTTCACATCGGGATGAACCTGGTTTCAGCCATAACCATTGGAGTTCTGGGGATCCCGGGCGCGGCTCTCCTTCTGGCGGTTAAGTATTTCATCTGAAGTGATGTCTCAACAAAAGTGGTCCACTCTGAAAACGGGCCATCTAAGACCTGATGAGAAGCCCGTCTCAGGGCAGATAATCACGGGGGTCAAGAGTCTTCCCGTTTTTTCTTATTTCGAAGTGGACGTGAGGCCCTGTGGCGTCACCCGATTGCCCTACGTAGCCTATGATCTCTCCGGCCGACACAACTTGCCCCGTTGATACTCCTATCGAGGACATATGCCCGTATCTGGTCTCAAGGCCGTCACCGTGGTCAATGACCACGAACCTTCCGTAGCCGCCCGACCATCCTGCGAACTTAACCGTTCCTCCCGCCGCGGCCCCGATGGGAGTACCTGTGCTTGCCGCTATATCCAGCCCGTCGTGGAAGGTTTCTTGCCCTGAAATTGGATGGGTGCGCCACCCGTAGGTACTCGTGAGAGACCCCTGGATGGGCCATCTGAAAGAAGAGGACCTGGATACGGAGGGGACCGACCGGAGGGGAGCGCCAGGAAGGATAAGTGTTGTACCGACCTTCAGGACTTCGGAGACGTCCAGGTTGTTTGCCTGGGCTATCTCCGGTATTGAGACCCCGTAGCGCCTGGAGATATCCCACAAAGTATCCCCTTGGGAGACTTTGACCACAATCCCGGAGGCGTTTTCGATCACGGATAGATCCATGCCTACGCTGATCCGATCAGGAGACGTTAGACCGTTAATATACGCGATGGAAGCGGTTGACGTGTTGAACTTCGCGGCGATGGCGGTCAGTGTGTCGCCCGGCTGGACCGTATATGTGGTGAGTTTCACTCGAGGAGATGGGTATGCCGGGGTTTCCCCGTCTCCTTCGCTCTGTTCGGATGATGCCTGCGCGTCTGAGCTCTGTGCCTGGGTGTCGGGATTCTGAGTAGAGGCGCCGGTCACTAGATCGGCCGCTACGGTGTTTCCGATCTTGGGAGTTTCGCTGCTGCCTGCCGGTGGTGTCCGGTAGAGGCCGATCGCCAATCCCAAGAGGAGGAAAGCGACGCAAATGAGAGGCCATTTCACCCAAGGCCGTTTCTCTTCTCCTGGGGCCTCAGGCTTGACCCGGAAGGACATGACTCTCAAGGGTCGTCGCACTAGGTGGGCACACCTTCCTCTACCTGATTTTATTTGGTTCAGTAGGCGAATTATACCGCTTGGCCATGCTGAAAGCAAACCGTCTACCTGGGAATTTGCTTCCTGCGGCAGCGGGGGGCCGGTCGCGCTTTCCCGCCTTGCTTCTAGAACCCGTGTTGCCAAGTCCCTGATACGCCATATAATCATATCTGTAAAACCACCCGTGCTATATTATGTAAACTTCACGGGTTTGGAGAGGAGAACTGACATGGAACCGAAACACATCGTCCCGGTCATTTTTCCTAACTGGAAAAAGGAAACCCCGAACTGCGAGGCCTGCCAGTCAACCTGCCAGTCGGCCTGCAAGACTTCGTGCACCGTATCCAACCAGCCGTGTCCTTTGAAGTGACGGGTGCGAACGGAGCCCTAAGAAGCACGGTACACGTCTTCCGCGCAGGCGGTAAGGACTTCGCTTATGACGGGGCCTCGGGGACGCTGCACGTACTGGATGACATTGGTCGGGCCGTGCTCGAGTGGTTCATGGACAACCCATCTGCCGGCAAGAGCCGTGCGGCCGGCGAAAGCCAAGAAAGCGGAGTCCAGATGAGGCCCGGAGACGTAGGCGACGGCAACTCCGCGAGTGACGCAGTGCCGGAAGACCTCGTTTCGGCGCTCGGGGAGAGATTTCCAGGGCCGGAGATAAGAGAGGCCTGGCAGGAACTAAGGAGCGCCCTTGGCAACACGCTATTTGGTTGCGACGAAATCCTGGAGCAGGAAGGCATCGAGGAAGTTTCTACTTCCCCGATCGAAGCGGGACTCAAGTCCATGTGCCTGGATATCGCCCACGACTGCAATCTTGCCTGCGAGTATTGCTTTGCTTCCCAAGGGTTGTTTGGCGGAACGCCTTCTCTTATGAGCGAAGAGACCGGCAAAGCCGCGATTGATTATCTCCTCGAGGCTTCCAAAGATAGAAAGTACCTGGATGTGGACTTCTTCGGCGGCGAGCCCCTCCTGTGCTTCGATACGGTTAAGGCGGTGCTCCTCTATGCCCTGCGCGAGGGGGCGAAACGCGGAAAGGAGTTCCGCTTCACCCTTACCACCAACTGCGTTCTTCTAGACGACGAGAAAATCGCATTCCTGGTGGACCACGGCGTCAGTCTGATCCTCAGCATCGACGGCAGGAGCGAGGTCCACGACCGGATGCGGAAGACGCGCGGCGGCCACCCCTCATATTCAAGGGCGCTCGAACGGGCGAAAGCCGCCGTAGAGATGAACGGCGGAAAGGGCTACTTCATTCGTGGAACCTACACCAAGCACAACCTCGATTTCGACGAGGATGTGAAGTCCCTCTACAACGAGGGCTTTAGATACATATCCCTGGAACCGGCGGTCGGCGAAGGACCCTGGGGGCTTTCCCGGGAAGATCTTGATGCGGCCGACAAGTCATATGCCCGGCTCGTCGAGTTCTGGCTGGATTGTCACCGGCGAAATGACCCCTTCGAGTTCTACCACTTCAACCTGGGCCTCCAGCACGGGCTCTGCAAGGAGCGGAGGATGACCGGGTGCGGCGCCGGCTACGAATATGTAGCCGTCACGCCTGAAGGAGAGATCTTCCCCTGCCACCAGCTGGTCGGAAGACAAGAGTTCTCAATGGGCAGCATAAGAGACGGCATACACCGTAAGGACCTCATGACACGTTTCTGCATGTCCCGCGTACCCATGAAACCCGATTGCGTTTCCTGCTGGGCCCGATATCTCTGCGGCGGCGGCTGCCACGCCAGGGCGGCCTATTCAACCGGCGATCTCCTGAGGCCCGATTCCCTCTCGTGCGAGTTCATGAAAAAGCGTCTTGAGCATGCGCTTCTTGCGCAATATTCCCTAGCAATACTCGCTCAAACGTAGAAGGAGATCGGACGGGCTGGTTCGAATATCATGTTTTGGTTCGAAGCCGCTTCACTTGGTAAGACTATGCAAAGAGTTTCCGATATTAAGTCTACTACCACTAATCGGGGTGCGGGTCGGTCGAAATGGACGCGGAGAGAGAGCTATCAAAGGTTAGGATGAACAAGAACACATATCGCTTGCACAGCCTTGGCCTCAAGGGGCCCGTAAGGCGCTGGCGCCCCCTCTCCAAACTCCGAGTGCGCCCATGGTTCTTCGGAGTAGCTCTTGCCGCAGTCCTGGTGATTGTGCTCGTCAGGGGAATGAACACCACACCCGTTTATGCCGTTAAAGTCGGCGATGAGACCGTCGGCTATACGGAGACTCCGGAACTCCACAAAGAGATTGTCGACCGCCTGCTAGAGGCTGAGGGGCAAGGTGCGGGAGTAGACGTGGTACTCGACTGCGAAGTCACTTCGGAGAAGCTGGACCGCCCGCCGAAAGACATTGTCCTCAGTACCGATGAGGAGCTCGCCGAGGCCATCCGGAGCAAGGTGTGTTTTGTTGCCCAGGGATACGTCATCTCGGTGGAAGGAGTAGACATAGTCGCCCTTAACTCCGAGGAAGAGGCGAGAGGCGTTCTGGCCGATCTCAGGGCCAACTACATAGCGGAGATCGAAACTTCCAATCAAAAGGTTATTGAGGAAGTCCTCATTAAGGAAAATGTTTCACTTGAGCCTAAGAATGTTTCCACCTCAATGTTCCGGACCCGCGAGGAGGCAGTAAGGATCCTGACGAGAGGCACGGACAAGGTAATGAACTATGAGGTCAAGAGGGGAGATTCCCTCTGGGCCATCGCCAATGCCAACGGCCTTACGCTTGAAGATATATTGAAGGCCAACCCCACAATCAATCCCGACCTCCTACAAATAGGTCAGAAGATAAACTTAGTCGTTCCCGACCCGTACATAACTTTGGCATCGCGTGAAGTCGTCACGTACACAGTGTCGATACCGTATTCCGTCGAAGTGAGTTACGACGACAGCCTGTGGCCTTGGCAGGAGAAGGTCATCCAGGCAGGCAAGAATGGTTCCAAGGAAGTCACCCAGGAGATCATGAGGGAGAACGGCAAGGAGATCTCCAGGGTGACCTTGAGTGAGAAGATACTCTCGTATCCCGTAACGAGGAAAATATCCCGCGGATCCAAGCAAGTCCCGGCTATGGGTTCCGATGATATGGTATGGCCCACTCAGGGGACGATCAGCTCCCACTTCGGCTGGCGCTGGGGCACCATGCACGAGGGAGTGGACATAGCAGCCAATACCGGTACCGAAGTCCTTGCAGCCGATTCGGGAATGGTTAGTTTCGCCGGATGGAACGGTGGTTACGGCTATCTCGTCAAGATAGATCACGGCGGAGGCAAGGAGACCCGGTACGCTCACCTCAGCAAGATCGCGGTGGAGCTCGGACAGACGGTAACCAAAGGTCAGGTCATCGGCTACGTAGGCTCTACCGGCAGGTCTACAGGCCCTCACCTGCACTTTGAGGTGCGGATAAACGGGACAGCCAAGAACCCGTTGGGCTTCTACGAGTAAGCGGAAAGGCGCCTTTTGGCAGCATCTTCTTGCAGCCCGTTTGCCATGCCACGCAGGAATGCGCAGCGCCGTGCCGTATTGTAGGACTAGATGCATGACGGGGTAGGAGACTGTCGAACATGTCGAAGCTTGTAATACGCGGAAGGTGCCGGCTTCAAGGTGAGGTTACCATAGGGGGGTCAAAGAACTCCTCTGTTGCTATAATCCCTGCTGCTCTCTTAGGCGAAGGAACCAGCACGCTCGAGAACATCCCCAGGATAAACGACGTGGCTGTGTTTGCCGAAATACTCAAGGACCTAGGCGCGGTTGTTTCCATGAACGGAAGCACCATGACCGTTGCCCCCAACGGGTTTGTCTCGCACGTCGCACCTTACGACCTCGTCAGGAAGTTGCGCGCCTCCTACTACCTCATGGGAGTCCTCTTGGCCAAATTCGGTCAGGCGGAAGTAGGCTTGCCCGGCGGTTGCGACATAGGCCCCCGTCCCGTGGACCAGCACCTCAAGGGGTTCAGGGCTTTGGGCGCGGAGGTCGCCGTCGAGGGCGGTGTAGTGAGGCTCAGGGCCAAGAAACTGGTAGGTTCTCCCGTGTATCTCGATTTCCCCAGCGTAGGGGCGACCATCAACATCATGCTCGCGGCATGTCGGGCCGAAGGTACAACCGTCATTGAGAACGCCGCCAAAGAACCGCACGTTGTCGACTTGGCCAACTTCCTTAACGCCATGGGCGCGCGGGTGCTGGGCGCCGGCACGGACGTCGTGCGCATCAGAGGCGTAAAGAGCCTTACGGGTACATCCCATTCCGTTATCCCGGATGACATTGAGGCCGATACCTACATGATGGCGGCGGCCGCGACCGGCGGCGACGTTACCGTGAAGAATGTCATCACGAAGCACCTCGAGCCTGTGAGCGCCAAACTCCGCGAAGCAGGTGCGATAATCGAGGAAAACGGCGATTACGTAAGGGTCTTGGGACCCGAACGGCCCAGGGGGCTTAACGTGAAAACCTTGCCCTATCCGGGGTTTCCGACGGACGCCCAGCAACCTCTCGTGGCGGTGCTCTCCCGGGCCGAAGGCGTCAGCGTTGTCCAGGAGTCCATCTACGACAATAGGCTCGGCTACGTTTCGGAGCTCGTCAAGATGGGGGCAAAGATCAAGGTCGAAGGCAAGACGGCCATTGTCGAAGGCGTCCCGAGGCTTGTGGGCGCTCCTGTGAAGGCAAACGATTTAAGGGCGGGCGCCAGCCTCATGATAGCCGGGCTTTCGGCCGATGGAACTACCGAGGTCTACGGGCTCGAGATCATCTCGAGGGGCTATGAGATGGTGGACGAGAAGCTGAGAGGCCTCGGGGCCCAAGTGGAAGTCCGTCCTGACTGAGGTCCTGACTGATCCGGAATCCTCATCTTCAAGCCGCGGCCGTACACTTACTACCGCTTTTCCTTCCTTTCCCTCTAGATCGCACACGCGGAATAAGCATTAAAACATTGTTCAAACCCGTGGACAGGGCGGTTTGATACACTCATTTCAGATACAAGTGTTCTACGCAAGGTTCTTGTGGCCATATACATCGGGAATGCTTAGGCAGTAGCTTCCGGATAATTCCTGAATGCAGTGTACATCTCAAACAAAGCGGGACACGAAGGAGGGCGTTCTCATGGATTACGATGTTCCGGTGCGCGAGAAGAGGCCGTCTTTCTGGTCATATCTCATGGTCGGGATCGTAGGCGCCGTGATCGGGGGATTCCTTGTTCTGGGCATCGCCCCTCAGATCCTGATGTATAGGACGGGAAACCTCTCCCTGGGCTCCTCTAATCCCGGTACCTCGGCGATAGTGCCCGCTCCCGTCTATCTGAATGCCGAGGACCTCCAGGACCCTTATGCGGCGATTATGCTTGTCGCCCAGCAAGTGAGCCCGGCAGTCGTAGGTATTACCAACCAGGCGGCCATAGGATACGACTGGTTTGGAAGGGAGTACCTACAGGATACGGGCGGCACCGGCCTCATAATCTCTGAGGACGGCTACATCGTCACAAATGAGCATGTGGTTGCCAACGCCAGGACGCTCACGGTTTTTCTGGCAGACGGGCGCAGCTTCCCTGCCAAGTTGGTTGGCGCAGAGAAGTCTACCGACCTTGCAGTTATTAAGATCGATTCCACGGGCCTTCCCACGGCCACCTTCGGCGATTCTGACAGCGTGAAGATCGGGCAGCTGGCCGTGGCCATAGGGAACCCTCTGGGGATGGAGTTCAGCCGCACCGTCACCGCAGGCATTATCTCCGGCGTCGACAGGATACTGAACATCAGCCAGGATTCGGCCATCAGGCTCATCCAAACCGACGCGGTGATTAACCCCGGCAATAGCGGAGGGCCTCTCGTGAACGCCAAGGGCGAAGTCATAGGCCTTAACTCAATGAAACTCGCTTCCTCGGATGTTGAGGGCATGGGTTTTGCCATCCCCTCCAACCAGGTAAAGAGAGTGGCCGAAGAGATCATCGCGACCGGACGAGTCCGGAGAGCGATGATGGGTGTAAGGCTCGTCGACAAAGAGATCGTCCGCAGGAACAACCCGTCCATTAAGATCGACCGCGGCGTATATGTCTACCGGGTTGAAGCGGGCGGCGCTGCCCAGAAAGCGGGGATGAAAGACGGGGACATCATCGTGGAGCTCGCCGGAATACAGGTGAACAAGGTGGCAGCCATCCAGGCCTACCTGTCGGAGAGGTCTCCCGGAGAAACGCTTAAGGTGAAAGTCCTCCGGGGCAGTCAAGAGATCGTGCTAGAGGTGATTCTCGACGAAGCCTCGAACTAGGGCAAGTTAAGGCGACAGAAGACCGGACAAGTAGACGAAGGCAAAGTTTACGGCGACGGTCCGGGTGGACCGGTATAGGCGGACGGGCCGGGGACGGGGGATTCTATGGGATAAACCATAGGAGCCCTCCCCCGGTTTTCTTGTACTTCTTCAGGTTCCTCGTTCTGACGGGGAGAGGTCCACGGCAGGGAGAACTCGGGAAAGAGGATCCCCCTGAGCCACCCGGGTATCCTGAAATGGTTGGTGCTGTCAACCGGAGGCATCGCGTCTTTGCGGAACACCTCATAATGCCGGGGGTAGCACGTAGGTCCCGCGAGGAGACCCGTTTCGGTGCAGACTGCCGCCCATGTAACGTTTTTAGGTAGGTCCCAGTCCTTTACGGGGATGTTCCGGTGGGCGCTGCCCATGAACGCCGCCCACACCGGCCCGGCAACGGCCGCCCCTGTCCCCGGGAGGGATTTCTCCCTGTTGTCCCATCCCACATATACCGAACACGCCAGGTCCCGGGTATAACCCACAAACCAGGCTTCCCGCTCGCCGTCGGTGGTGCCGGTCTTGCCGGCAACGGGCCTATTCCCCAGGAACGCCTCGAGCCCGGACGCCGTCCCCTCGGGAGCGAATACCGAGCGGAGAAGGCTGGTCACAATGTACGCCGTTCCTTCGTCGAGGACCGGAGTGCGCTTCACGGTGTTCTCCTCAATCACAATCCCCGAAGGGTCGACGAGTTTGAGTACCAGTAGCGGCTCTGGTCGTACCCCTCCCGCCGCAAGTGTTGCCGCCGCGACTGTCATCTCGAGCGGTGTTACTTCCGAAGCTCCAAGGGCCAGCGGGATGGTCGGCTCAAGCGGGCTCTTGATCCCCATCTTGGCCGCATAGCTTGCGATGGTGGACGGCCCAATCTCCTGCGCCCAGCGTGTGGCTACAACGTTGTCGGAAATGGCCACCGCAGTCCTCATGGTGAGCGGCGAATAGTGATACGGGTTTCTACCGTAGTCTACGGGCCTGTACCTATCACCCGAGGCTGCGCCCGGGTAGTCAACCGGTTCGCACGTCTTGGTCTCGGTGACCGGGTGTTTCATGTCAACCAGAGCAGTATAAAGGAAGATCTTGAAAGCCGACCCCGGCTGGCGCTTCACCTGGTATGCCCTATTGAGCTGTGTCTCCTCCCAATTCCTTCCACCTATGAGCGCCTTTATGTACCCGGTGGCAGGGTCCATGGCTACCAGAGCTCCCTGAGGCTGAGTGATCCCCTGAGAGTCCTTCTCGCCCTTGGGCATGTACTTCTCAAACGCTTCTTCGGCTGCCTTCTGCATGTCCAGGTCGAGGGTGGTGTAGATCTGGTAGCCGCCCCTGTAGATGTCTTTGGCTATCTCCGGGTGACGCGTGCCGATGTCGGCCACCACGTAACTCACGAAGTAGGGTGCCGCGCTCTCCGGCAGGCCCGCCAGTTTCACGGGTTCCTCCTTGGCTTCGGCTTCTTCCTCAGGCGTTATGTAGCCTTGTTCCCTCATGAGGGCCAGGGTGACCGCCCGCCGTTCAATGGCCCGCTCCATGTTGTGGTAGGGCGAGTAGTACTCGGGGCTCCGTATGATGCCCGCCAAGAGGGCCGCCTCGGCGAGGTTCAAATCTTTGGCGCTCTTACCGAAATACCCCCGGGCCGCTACTTCACAACCCCAGAAGCCGTGTCCCCAGTATATTTCGTTGATGTACCCGGTAAGGATCTCGTCCTTCGTGTACCGCATTTCCAGCTTCAGCGTGTATACGAGCTCGATCAACTTCCTCCGCAGGGTTCGTTCGTGGGTGAGAAACAAGTTCTTGGCCAGCTGCTGACTTATCGTGCTGCCGCCTTCGCGGATCTCGCCTGCCTTTAAGTTTCTGATGACGGCGCGGCCTATCGCTTGTATATCGAACCCGTGATGGGAGTAAAAGCGCATGTCTTCCACGGCAACGACGGCCTTCTTAAGGACATCAGGTATTTCAGATGAGGGAATCACGGTCCTGTTTTCAACAAAGAGCGATGAGACGGGCCGGCCCTTTATGTCATACACCTTGGTAGCTTGCGGGACCGGCGCCTTGGGAAGCGGAAGGAACAGGACCAGACCCAGAAACACCGTGACAAACAAAAGCCCCGCGAAAAAGAGCGTCTTTAGGGCTAAGACGATTCCGGACTTCACAGTCATCCCAGAGAAGCGTCCGGCCTTGCGTGTCCTCCAAACCCTATTCGGGACGTCCTTTCGCTCTCCAGACAATATCCCCACTCCCGCCGAGATGCGGCTACTCACATTGCTAAGAAGAGGTCGCGGGCAAAATGCCCACGTCTCCCTCTAAGTTTTGTCCGCAACCCATATCTGGTATAATGCGTTCGATGTTTTCCGGACTTTTCTGGGTACGAGGAGTGAGTGCAGTGGAACTTTGGTTCACCGAGGAGTGGATACCCGGCGTCAGGCTATCGGTCCAAGTTAAGTCTATTGTACATAAGGAGAACACCAAGTTCCAGGAATTGGCGGTATACGACACGGACGCTCTGGGCCGCATCCTTGTACTGGACGATGTGATTCAGACAACCGAAATCGACGAGCACATCTACCATGAATGCCTGGTGCACGTTCCTCTCCTTGCTCATCCCAACCCTGAAGAAGTACTCATCGTCGGGGGCGGAGATGGCGGTTCGCTGCGAGAAGTGCTCAAGCACAAGACGGTTAAGCGCGCGACTCTTGTAGATATTGACGAAGGCGTTATCGAGGCGTCGAAGAGGTTCCTGCCCCAGTGGAACACCGGGTTCAGCGACCCGAGGGCAAGGGTGGTCATTGCCAACGGGCTGGACTTCGTCGCGCAGGCCAAAGAGGAGTACGACGTGGTCATCGTTGACTCCACCGACCCCATCGGACCCGGTGAAGCCCTTTTCCGTGAGGAGTTCTACCGGTCGATAAAGGGAGCCCTTCGCCCGGGCGGGATGATGGCGGCACAGACGGAGAACCCCATCTTCATGCCCGACATAGTGCAGATGGTGTTTGGGCGGATCTCGAATGTGTTCCCGGTCGCCAAGCTCTACACGGGGCCGATGCCCACGTACCCGGGAGGTTTCTGGAGCTATACCTGCGCGACCCTTGGGTCTGACCCCAGCGAGCCGGTACGGGAGCCCGAAGGCATTGCTTTCAGGTACTACTCGCCCGAGATCCACAGGAGGGCCTTTGTGCTGTCCCCTGAAGTGGCCAAGAATGTGTACGCCCGTTAAGCGACTTTGCGCGAGACTCTGGAGGGACGTCTAGTTGGCCGGAGATTCGGCTCTTACCTGGGCTAGGCCCGATAGGTTCCTATGGTCTTCCACAGATGAAAGGGCTCCTGTAGCCATATTCGGAGTGCCGCTGGACGAGACTACGTCCTTCCGTCCCGGCACCCGTTTTGGCCCGTCGGCTGCCCGGAGGGCCTCTCACGCACTGGAGCTGTATTCACTCCGCCAGAACCGTACGCTGCACGAGCTGAACTACGTTGATCTGGGAGACCTTGTGCTGCCACTCGGATCGGTGAAGGACGCGCTGTCTGTGATCCGGCACGCATCGTCAGACCTTCTCGCTGAAGGGCAGCGCTTTATGGCTATCGGAGGGGAGCACCTGGTCACTTACCCGCTGGTCGAGTCCATGGCCGAGCGCTATCCCGACCTGGTCGTGGTCCATATGGACGCCCATGCCGACCTCAGAGAGGAGTTCACCGGCACCCCTCTTTCTCACGCCACGGTGATGCGCAGGGTGATCGATGTCTTGGGTCCGGGGAGACTCTATCAAGTCGGGATAAGATCCGCAGAGCTTCATGAGCTCGAAAGGGCAAGAGGGCTTTCAGAAGTTCACTTTTACAGAGTATTGGAACCAATTCGCGCAATACTTCCTAAGATACGAGGGTGCCCGGTATACCTTTCAATCGATATTGATGTAGTCGACCCTGCGTTTGCCCCCGGTACTGGAGTGCCGGAACCCGGAGGGGTGACTTCACAGGAGATCTTGGACGCCGTAAGCCTCTTCGCCGGTCTGAACATCGTGGGCGCGGACCTGGTTGAGGTTGCTCCCGCTTACGACACAACAGGCCAGACCGGGCTTTTGGCCGCGGCCATTGTCAGGGAATGTCTCTTACTCCTGGCGCCGGATAGAGACCGGGCAGAACCGGCGGGCGCCAAAGCCTGAAGGGAGAAATGTAGCGGTGGATGCCACTTATAGCGTGCTGGGTGAGGTCAAGAGGGATATCATTGGGCGGATCGCACGTGCCATATCCAAGGCCAAGGAAAAGGGCGAGTTCCCTCCGGAGCTCAACCCAGACATAAAGATCGAAACGCCTTCTCGTCCCGAACTGGGCGACTTCGCCACCGGGGTGGCGATGCAGATTGGCAGGGAGATAAGGACCGACGGGCGGTCGGTCGCCGGAGTCATCGTAAGATATGTGGACCTGGATAATTCGCCTATCAGGCAGGTAGATATCGCAGGCCCCGGCTTCCTCAACTTCTTCCTGGACAGGAGCTGGCTTGAGCCTGCCATGGCCCGCATTTGGGCGGAAGGGCCTTCTTACGGGAGCACCGGCTACGGCAAGGGCAAGAAGGTGCTCATTGAGTTCGTGAGCGCCAACCCCACCGGTCCTCTGAACGTTGTGAACGCGCGTGCTGCCGCCGTCGGCGACTGCCTGGCTTCGCTCATGCAGGTGTCCGGCTATGAAGTACACAGGGAGTATTACATCAACGACGCCGGGAACCAGGTGAGGAGACTCGCTGCGTCGCTTGAGGCCCGCCTCAGGCAGGTAAGGGGTGAAGACGCCGAGGTGCCCGAAGGCGGATACCACGGTGAATACCTTCTGGATATTGCCCGGGAGCTGAACGAGGCCCGGGGCGACGAGGTCTTAGCGATGGATCCCGAGGCGCGCCTTGATTTCTTGGGCAAGTACGCGGTTGAGCGCATAGTTGCTGACCAGCGCAGAGTACTCCTTGAGTACGGGCTCAAGTACGATACCTGGTTCTCCGAAAGGAGCCTCAGGGAAGGAAACGCCTACATGCAGGTCGTGGAACTCCTGAAGGTCAAAGGTCTTACTTATGAGAAAGACGGAGCCTTGTGGTTTAAGTCAACCGAGTTCGGCGACGACAAAGACCGCGTGCTCCTTAAGTCCGACGAGAAGGGAACCGCCACCTACATCGTGCCGGACCTCGCCTACCACAAGAACAAGCTGGAGAGAGGCTATGAGCTCCTCATAGATATATTGGGCCCCGACCATCACGGTTACCTGGATCGCTTGAGAGCCGGTCTCATGGGGCTCGGCTACTCCAGCGACGTCCTTGAGATCCTCATTGTCCAGATGGTCCGGCTTCAGAGAAGCGGCCAGGCAGTCAAGATGTCAAAGCGTGGGGGCGAGTTCATCACCATGGAAGAGCTCCTTGAGGAAGTCGGCAAGGACGCGGCCAGGTTCTTCTTCCTAATGAGGTCGCCCGAGAGCCACCTGGATTTCGACCTTGACCTCGCGAGGCTCCAATCAAACGAAAACCCGGTGTACTATGTCCAGTATGCCCATGCGAGGATAGCCAGCATCTTCAGGCAGGCGAAAGAGGGCGGCGCCGCGCTTTCGGTAGGGCCCACTGAGGTCAACTTCTCGCTGCTTAAGGACCCGTCGGAGGTCGCCCTCATGAAGATCCTGGCGGCCTTTCCCGAGGAGGTCCACGAGATCGCCGAGGCCAGGGAGCCTCACAGGCTCATCAAATACATGACCGATGTAGCGACGGCGTTCCACTCCTTCTACACGAGGTGCAGGGTAATAGGCGACGACAAGGCCCTTACCGAAGCGCGGCTCTACCTGGCACGGCTCTGCCAGATCGTGCTTGCCAACGCGCTAAGGATAGCGGGCATATCGGCGCCTGAGGCGATGTAAGGTCGGAGCGGCTTCTTGGAGCCGAGGTCCTAGGGATGGCGCGACGCCCCTCTTAGTGGGGCGTCGCGCCTTTAGTTTCATATAGGGTATGTCCGCCTGCGGTCATCCGCGAGGCCTGCCCGAGGCCTGGATAAAGAGGAATACGTCTCGGGCATGCCGAATATTGTGCCCGATGCGCCGGAATTTCGGCGACACGTTCATCAAGATTGGCGGGGATCCCGGTGGACATATCCTCCTCAATGTCTGTCATACTCGAAAACATCAGCCAGGGTGTTCACGTCGTCGACCGAAGCGGCGTCACCGTTATCTACAACAAGGCAGCATCTGAGATTGATGGGCTTTCCGAGCGCGAGGTAATCGGAAAAGACGTGCTCTCGGTGTTTCCTTCGCTGGACGTGCATACAAGCACTCTCCTTAGGGTACTTAGGACCGGGATCCCCGAACTCGACCGCCAGCAGACATTCACGAACTACAAGGGGAAGAAGATAACCACCGTAAACTCAACGTATCCCATCATCTCGGATGGAAAGGTCATAGGGGCCTGCGAGATCTCCAGCGATGTTACCGGCCTCAAAGAGATGTCAGAGCGCATCCTTGACCTCAGGAGGGAACTCAGGGGAAGGGGAAGCGGCGGCCGGGGCGGACGGTCTCTGTATACGCTGGACGACATCATCGGCGAGTCACAGGTGATGCGCGAGGTCAAGAGGACAGCCGCTAGAGTCGCGAGGAGCGACGCGGCCGTGATGGTCTGGGGAGAGACCGGGACCGGCAAGGAACTCCTGGTCCAGGCGATCCACTCTGCGTCCCCCAGAGCAGGCCGCCCGTTTGTCCCCCAGAACTGCGCAGCCATGCCCGAGAGCCTTTTGGAAGGCCTATTTTTCGGCACGTCGAAGGGTGGGTTCACCGGGGCCACAGACCGTCCGGGGCTCATGGAGATAGCAGAGGGCGGCACGTTGTACCTGGACGAAATCGACTCGATGCCGCTAGGGCTCCAGGCCAAGATGCTCCGCGCGATCCAGGAGAAGAAAGTCCGCCGGCTGGGAGATACGCGGGAGAGACCCGTAGATGTACGTTTCATCGCCTCAACCAGCGTACCGCCTGCTCAGGCGGTGAAAGCCGGGCTCCTCCGCGCCGACCTCTACTACCGTCTTTCGGTGGTGGAGATCGGCCTCCCGAGGCTCAGGGACAGGCGCGAAGACATACCTCTCCTGGTGGACTATTTCCTCCACAAGCACGCCAAGGGCGTGTTAGGCGGAAGTCCGGAGGTCAAACAGCTGTCGCCCCAGGTAATGGCCGCTTTCTTGGCATATGAGTGGCCGGGGAACGTGCGCGAGCTCGAGCATGCGATTGAGGGAAGCCTTGCCCTCTCCAGGGGGCCAGTGATAGATCTCGAGGACCTGCCGGCAGCGGTCCGGGGCATCGGGCCGACCGCGTCTTTCTACCTCGGGGCGGCTCACCCCGGATACGGGAAACCGGCTCAAGTGGATACCGGCGAGGAGCCGGAGCACGGTCCCGGGACAGGCCCCCATACGCCGCAGATCCCTCAGGGCCTAAGGGAAGAGGGTGCCGGTGAGGGCGCAGGACTCCCTCTAAAGCCAAGGATTCGCTTGGAAGAACGGAAAGCCGTTGAGGAGGCCCTTCGTACGGCACGGACGGTCGCGGCGGCTGCAAGGCTCCTCGGGATCCCCAGGCAGACGCTCCAATACAAGATGAGAGTGTTGGGCATAGCGGTGCCCACGACAAGAAAATAGTGGGCCCATACCGCCGAAATGGCATAGATCTTGCTTACTACATGTATGGGATAGACTTCTTTGCGGCAGGGCGCTCGGGTTCCCCAGTTCGTACGAGGAACCCATTGCCGCGAGAGATGAGCAAGACACGGAATCACAGCCCGTAGGAAAGCGAGGTCATAGCCATGAAGGTCACTCATGAGCCGGGATGCCCGTACGGGGTTCACAGGGTCATTGAACCTCAAGGCGTCCTACCCCAGGCGGCGTGGAAGATAGACAATTCGCCGGTCATTCGGGATAACGAAATCCTTATAGACGTAAGCACCCTAAACATTGATGCCGCCAGCTTTAAGCAGATAGTCTCAACCGCAAAGCCCGGGGCTACCCCGGATGAGGTGTGCGAGCACGTGGCGCAGACCGTACTCGACATCGTCTCCCAGCGTGGAAAGATGCACAACCCCGTCACAGGGTCCGGCGGGATGCTGCTCGGGCGGGTAAAGGAGTTCGGGCCCAAAGCCCCCAGGCGGGGAACCAAAGAGGGAGACTTCGTGGCAACGTTGGTGTCCCTTTCGCTTACGCCGCTCAAGATAGATAGGATAAAGGAAGTTCATCTGGACAAGGACCAGGTGGACATCGAAGGCACCGCAGTCGTGTTCGAGTCAGGCCCCTTCGCCGTTATCCCTCCCGATTTCAGGAAGACCTTGGCCCTTGCGACGCTGGATGTGGCCGGTGCTCCGGCTCAGGTCGCCCGGCTTGTAGGCAAGGGAGACACCGTGCTCGTCTTGGGCGCAGGCGGTAAGTCGGGCCTAATCTCACTGGCCGTCGCCCGCGAGAAGGCCGGTCCCGAAGGCAAGATCATAGCAGTGGCTCACGGCAAGGCATCTACCGAACGGGCCAAGAGGCTCGGCGTCTGCGATGTTGTCCTGTCGGCCGACGCGAAAGACGCGATCGGTACTATGAAAGCCGTGCTGGAGGCAAGCGGCGGGAAGAAAGCCGACATCACCATAAACTGCGTGAGCGTGCCCGGCACCGAGATGGCATCTATACTCTGCACCCGTAATCGCGGAAAGGTCTACTTCTTCTCCATGGCCACGAGTTTCACGGCGGCGGCCCTCGGAGCGGAAGGTGTAGGCGCCGACGTGGAGCTCATCATAGGTAACGGTTATGCGGAGAACCACGCGGATATCGCGTTGGACCTCCTCCGCCGCAACAAGGAGCTCAGGGGGATTCTTGAAGAGATGTTCCCGGGCGAGTAAAGCGGCGAACTAGAAATCAGGAGAGGAGTCGCTTAAGATGCGGCATTGGAAAGAAATACCCCTGTTTAAGGATGTTACTTACGGCGAGTGGAGCGACTGGCGGTGGCAGTGGCGGAACCGCATCGAGACGGTGGAGGAGCTTTCCCAAGTCATACCCCTCACGGAAGAAGCCAAAGAGGGAATAAGGACGGCGCTTCAGAAAGTCAGGATGGCCATCACTCCCTACTACGCCAGCCTAATTGACCCTGACGACGAACGTTGTCCCATAAGGATGCAGGCCGTACCCACCGAATCGGAAGTCGTGGTGAAACCCTGGGAGTCGGTAGATCCCCTCGACGAGGACGCCGACTCTCCGGTTGAGGGCCTCGTGCACCGCTACCCTGACCGGGTCCTCTTCCTCGTTACCGAGCAGTGTTCCATGTACTGCAGGCACTGCACCAGGCGACGCGTCGTCGGTGTCACCGATAAGGTGGCTTCCAAAGAAAGAATGGAAGCGGGCATCCGGTACATCCGGGAGCACGAGGAAGTCCGGGATGTCCTCATATCCGGCGGAGATCCTTTGACTCTCGGAAACGACCGGCTGGAGTGGATTTTGCAGCGCCTCCGTGAGATCCCCCATGTGGAGGTCGTGAGGATAGGGTCAAGGGTACCGGTGGTCCTTCCGCAGAGGATTACCGGCGATCTGGCAAAGATGCTCGCTAAGTACCACCCGCTCTACATCAATACCCATTTCAACCACCCGAAAGAGATCACTCCCGAGAGCAAGAAGGCGTGCGCCATCCTGGCCGACCACGGCATCCCCCTTGGTAACCAGAGCGTGCTCCTCCGCGGGGTGAACAATTGCCCGCAGGTGATGAAAGACCTGGTCCACGATCTGGTGCGCATCCGGGTCCGGCCGTATTACATCTACCAGTGCGACCTCACCTGGGGTCTCGACCACTTCAGGACCACTGTGGGCGAAGGTCTCGAGATAATGGAGGCCTTGAGGGGCCATACAAGTGGTTTTGCGGTCCCGACATACGTAATCGATGCTCCCGGCGGCGGCGGCAAAGTGCCCATTAGCCCCCAGTACATCCTCACGATGGGCGAAGGCACGGTGATCGTCAGGAACTACGAGGGCGTGATCGCGGCTTACCATGAGCCCTCCTACGACCCCAGGGAGAAGTACGACGAGTCCGGCGTATGCAAGCTCTGCGGAAAGAAGCACGAAGGCTCAAGAGGGCTGGCATCCATGCTTGCCGGCGAGCGGGCGAGTCTTATCCCCGAGCGCACCGACCGGTTGGAGAGGCGGAAGAAGTGAAGTACCCGGACCTTTCGGATCTGGTGCTTGGCTCGGGTGCCGGCTCGGTCGCTATCGTCGGGACGGCCAAGAACGTGGGCAAGACGGTGACTATGAACTACCTCTCGGCCGCCTTGGCCGGACGCGGCCTCGTGGTGGGCCTTGTCTCAAGCGGCAGGGACGGAGAGGTCACCGATGCCTTCACCGGTGAGCCCAAGCCTTCCATCGTCCCGCCCGAGGGAGCGTGGATTGCGACGGCCGAAGGAGTCCTGGGCGAGTCTGCGGGTTTTCTCGAGATAGCCGATGTCTCCGAAAAGGCAGGCGTGCTGGGCAGGCTGGTAATTGGGAGGATGCGGGAAAGTGAGCCCGTGGAGCTGGTAGGCCCGCAGAGCGCGAAAGAGCTGGCCCGCGTGGTGGAGAGGCTCCACGATTTCGGAGCGCAAGTTGTGCTTGTCGATGGGGCGCTGGACCGAGTGGCGGCGGCAAGCCCGGGCGTGACCGATGCGGTCGTGCTCTCCACGGGGGCTTCCGCCCACTCCGATCTCGCCCTTGTGGCCAAATCCACTGCGTTCGTTGTGGAGCTCTGGTCCCTCAAGACCCCGGGCGATCCTGATGTGCTGGCACTGGCCCGCCGGGCCATAGAGTCAGGGCGTGTGTCGTTCCTGGATGAGATCCCGCTGGCCGGATCGTCCCGGCATGACGGTAGCAGTTTGGCCCCGGACAACACTCCTCGCTACAGGGTCAGGCAGACGGCTTTTGACACGGTGCTCGGGTGTGAAGAGAAAGTCCTCTCCCAAGCCGGAGAAGCGGCGTACGTGGTGGTGCCGGGCGCCGTGAGCGAGAAGTTCCTCGCGGAGGCGGAAGGTATGGAGTTTCGGGACAGTTTCGCCGTCGTCGCGAAAGACCCTACGGCGCTATTCGTCCGGTCGGAGCCCCCTCTACCCGTGTATGTAGCCCACGAGATAAGGCTCCTTGCCATAACAGTAAACCCTGTATCAGCGGGTGGCTATTCATGCGAGCCGCGTGAGATGGTGGACGCCGTTTCGCTGGAGGTCTATCGGAGCACCGGAAAGAGGATTCCCGTACTGGATGTTGTCTCGGGCGAAAGCAACTTCGGGGAGGTGTATGGAGTGGCCGTGGGGTAAAGCGGTTCTTTGCGGGGGAATCAACAGGCGATTCCCTGGGCTTCTTGACAATCTGGGAAAGAGTCTCGCCGAAGTCATCCCTGGGGCGGAGAGTAAAGAGCAGGGTAGAGCCAAAACTTCCGGGACAAGAAGAAGAGCTGAGGGCAGAACTTAGAGAAGTCTCTTCGCTTTCCGAGGCCTGGAAAACATATCCCGATGTCTTTTCCAAACTGGATAATGTGCTTGTAACCCTAAAAGACCCGTTTCACGCAATTATCCTCTTAAAAGAAGAAAGGGCTTTGACCGCTCCCGAGATCTTTGTTCTGGCACACCTTGCTTTTTCGGTAGGCAGGGTACGGTCGGTCATGGCAGAGTCCAAGGTGAAATGGCCGCCCCGGACGGTCCCCCCATCACTTGACCCGGTAGAGCAGAGACTTCTCCCGGGTTTCGCCGGTCAGCCGGTTTTCTACATCGCCGACAGCTATTCCCCCGAGCTCTCAAGGGTGAGGACCGAACGCAAAGCCAAGGAAAAGCTCTGGCGAGACGAGATGACCAAAGAAGCCGGCGAGGTAGAAAGGCTGCTCGGCAGGAGGCCCGGTATCCGCGAAGAGATAGCGATAAGGAAAACCAACATACAGGCAGTTGAACAAGCCAGGCTCATGCCCGAGCTCGGCGAGGTCAGGGAGACCCTCACCCACGTTCATTTCAGACTCAAGGCGACTCGCGAAGCCTTGAGGCTCGAGCGGGAGATAAGCCGGCTCCGTCAGAAGGAAACCCACCTGGAGGGAGAGGTGCTCGCTTTCCTTTCGGCGGACCTTCGCGCGTGGAAGGACGAACTCGAGAAGGCTGCCTGGGCTTTGGGAGAGCTAGACTACCTCCTCAGGAAGGCAGAATTGGCTGTCAGGTGGGACGCGCGGGAACCCGTCATTAACAATGAGACCGGCCCCCTCGTCCTTGAGGGAGCGTTCCACCCCGGGGTGCGCGAGGAAGTGGAAGGGCGGGGAGGCAAGTACCAGCCGCTCTCCCTCACCATCGATTCGCCCGTCTCAGTGGTGACGGGGCCAAACATGGGCGGCAAGACAGCCTCTTTGGCCACGGTGGGACTCTGCGTTTCCCTGGCCCAGTGGGGATTCCTGCCTCCGTGTTCCGGCTTGGAGTTTTCTCTCTACGATTATGTCTACTTTCAGCCCGAGACGCCCGGGAAACCGGGGCTCTCGAGCTTTGCGTCCGAAGTAGTAGCGCTCAAGGAGCTCCTGACTCGAATTGAGGACAGGGGGCTCATCTTGCTTGACGAGGTCGGGAGGGGGACAAACCCGTCCCAAGGCCTAGCCCTTTACGCCGCGGTCCTGGATTATCTGCGAAAGCGCGCCGGAGACCGCTCAACGGTTCTAGCCAGCACCCATTACCACGGCCTGGCATCACACCTCGACGTGCCGCACTGGCAAGTCGCGGGCCTCTCGCCGGGGGATGGGGACCTGGAAGAAAGCGATGCCGCAAACGGCGGCAAGGATATCGACTGGCTGTACCGGCACATGGATTACAGGCTGGTCAAAGTAGGCCCCGACACACCCGTACCCCAAGACGCTCTCATGGTGGCGAAAGTCTTGGGGCTTCACGGCGAGATCATCCGCCGCGCGGAAGAGTTTGTGGCGGGAGCGGGGCGCTGTGAGTTCCGGAGGGATGAGCCATGTTAAGACTGGATTTGGATAGTTCAAAGGTAGACTTGTGCCACGCTCTGGCCGAAAGAGTGGCGCGAAATGTAAGCGAGGAGCTATCGGGGCGCAGCACGGTCACTATTGAGCGGACCGTGGCCCGCCTGTTTGGGGTGGAAGGTGTGAGTCCTTCTGGAGTCCCCCTCGCGAACGTGCTCGTGGATCATTTGATCTCCTTGGGGAGGATTGAGGACGGCATCGCCGTCCATCTGGCCAACGCGTGCGCTGTCTTGGACCTTACACCCGAAGAAGTGGCGGCCAAAGTCGCCGCAAAGGAAGTCGACCTTGGGAGCCTTCCGTGGCGCGGCACTGAAGAATGCAGGGAGAAAGCGCGGGAACTGACGGAGATAGCCCTCGCCAAGATCCGCGCGAGACGGGAGGAGCGAGAGAAGCTCCTGGAAGCCTACCCCGTCCACGGCCGGCCCTGGCTTTATGTGATCGTCGCTACCGGAGATATATATGAAGACATTACACAGGCCAGGATGGCAGCGGCGCAAGGCGCCGACGTCATAGCAGTCATTAGGTCGACCGGCCAGAGCCTCCTCGACTACGTACCACACGGAGCGACCCGAGAAGGGTACGGCGGCACTTACGCCACACAAGAGAACTTTAGGCTCATGCGGGCAGCCCTCGACGAAGAATCGAAGCGGCTCGGTAGGTACGTGAGGCTTGTGAACTACTGCTCGGGCCTATGCATGCCGGAGATTGCCGCAATGGGCGCTCTCGAGCGAGTGGACCTCATGCTCAACGATGCCATGTACGGCATCCTCTTCAGAGACATAAACGCCGAGAGGACCTTGATCGATCAGAGGTTCTCCAGGATGATCAACGCTTATGCCGGGATCATCATAAACACGGGAGAGGACAATTACCTTACGACCGTAGATGCCGTAAGCTCAGGCCATTCGGTGGTGGCTTCCCAGTTCATGAACTACCACTTCGCCCACTTGTCGGGCCTTAAGGACGAGCAGATCGGCCTGGGACATGCGTTCCAGATAGACCCTAAAATCGAAGACAGCTTCCTTCTGGAGCTTGCCGGCGCTCTCTTGGTTAGAGAGCTCTTCCCGTCATGCCCCGTGAAGTTCATGCCTCCTACTGTCCACAAGACGGGTGATATCTTCTTCGCTCACGCCTTGGACGCGAGCTTCAACCTTGTCTCGGTGGCCACCGGACAGTCGATCCACCTGGTGGGGATGCTCACCGAGGCCGTCCACACGCCTCTACTTCAGGACAGGTACGCTTCGATCAGGGCTGCGGCCTATGCCAGGACGGCTGCCCGGCACCTTAGGCAAGACCTCAGACTGGAGAAGGACGGGAGGATCGAGCGGAGGGCGCATGAAGTCCTCGATAAGGCCCTCTCTCTCCTGCAAGACGTACAGGATAAGGGCCTCTTTAGGGCTTTGGAAGAAGGGGTGTTTGCCGGGATCCGCAGGAAACGAGACGGAGGCAAGGGCCTCGAAGGCGTCTTCTCTAAAGGTCCCGCGTATTTCAACCCGGTTGAGGAGGGGCTCAAGCGGGAACTGGGGATTTCATGAGCTTAGTTCTTGGGGAGTGTGGGATATGAACAGAGATAAGGATAAGAGCGCTCAGGGTGCCGAGCGGTTCATCCTTCCATATGGAGACCACCGGGGAGATGGGGTGGTCCAGGTTAGTTTCACCTTGCCTTTGCCCGACGGTCCGCTAGGTGACGAGGCCGCGAGACAGGTGATGCGCCAGATGTCACTGGCTGAGCCGCAGATCGCGGAGTCAGTTTCCCTCGGCGAGAACTACACTTTCTACGTCGGCTACGGCAAGCTCTCGCGTCCCGTGGATACTTCGAAACTGAAAGTGGCAAGGCCCCTGTGGGACAAGATCGAGCCCGTCCAGGTAGAGCAGATGGTCATGGAGCGGCTGGGGAGACCCATTGTCGTCGTCGGGGCGGCTACCGGTTCGGACGCCCACACGGTGGGCCTCGATGCGATCCTCAACTACAAAGGCTTCGCGGGAGACCACGGGCTGGAAGCATATTCTTGCTTCAGGGTGGTTAATATGGGTAGCCAGGTGCCCAACGAAGAACTGGTCGCCAGGGCCGCCCGGGAAAAGGCCGACGCCATACTGGTCTCGCAGGTGGTGACCCAGGGGAACGTCCACCTTGCGAACCTCACCAACCTTTCGGAGCTTCTGGAGGCCGAGGGGTGGCGCGACCGGGTGGTGCTTGTGGCAGGAGGACCTAGGATTACACATGCCCTTGCCCTAGAACTCGGTTACGATGCCGGTTTCGGCGCGATGACCCGCCCTCAAGATGTCGCGTCTTACTTAGCGCAGGAGGTGCTGAGAAGGAAGTCTCTGTACTAGTCATAATGAACGAGGCCGGCCCCCACAGTCGTTAGCCGTGGGTTACACTGGATGTGATTAGCACTCCGGTGCAGAGCCACAAACGAAAGGAGAGCCGGTAAGATGGATCATATCACGA
>Ga0134093_1000185_pt1 | contig 75043 bp, 65 predicted proteins | sample 4_1taG_FD_94452 | JGI IMG/M metagenome (GOLD analysis project Ga0134093, IMG submission 94452) | Switchgrass degrading microbial communities from high solid loading bioreactors in New Hampshire, USA - 4_13_20_68_A1 metaG | ecosystem: Engineered > Bioreactor > Semi-continuous > Anaerobic >...
ATTGTGTCGCAGTTCTACGAACGGCGGTAGATTCTTCAGGAGCGGTGTACGTGGCCCGTACGCACCGTTCTGTGAGAGGAAAGCCGCTAGGCTGATCACCTAGCGGCTACCTACTCGATTTGTGCGAGGTGGTCCGGGTTAGGGCCAAGAAGGGATCGGAACGGGAGATGGGGAAGTACTTCTGCACACGTAAGAACTGGAGGAATGCAGGCGATGAGCAGCATTTTGCATCACAACCTCATCCCCAAGCCTGTGCGGGTCGAGCCGCGGGCAGGGGAGTTCCACATAACGGCAGAGACCAGGATCTGTGCCCAAGCTGGTCTGGCTGAAGCCCAGCCTGCGGCTGAATATCTCGCCGGCATTCTCCGGCGGCTGACCGGTTATCCCATGCCACTGGAGGCCGTCGGTGAAGCTCCTGGGCCGGGCAGTATCTTCCTGACGGTGCAGGGAGCCCCGCCCGTCCTGGGCGCCGAAGGCTACCGGCTGGAGGTGGCAGGTGATGCCGTTACTATCCGGGCAAGCAAGTTTGCAGGGTTTTTCTACGGGTGCCAGACTCTGCGGCAGCTCCTTCCTCCGTCTGAGGGGCCCTGGCAGATCCCCGGCTTGGACGTAGAGGATCGGCCCCGGTTTGCCTGGCGGGGGCTGATGCTTGATGTGGCACGCAGTTTCTTCACGGTGGAAGAGATCAAGAACCTGCTGGACCTTGCGGCCGCGATCAAGCTGAACCGCCTGCATCTGCACCTCAGCGATGACCAGGGGTGGCGGATCATGATCGAGAGCTGGCCAAACCTGGCGCTTTTTGGTGGAAAGTGCGCGGCGGAAGGCGGCCGCTCCGGGTATTTCACCCAAGCTGAGTTCCAGGAGATCGCCGCCTACGCTCAGAGCAGGGCTGTGACCTTGGTTCCCGAGATCGATATGCCCGGGCACACCAATGCCGCCCTCTCTGCCTACCCCGAGCTCAACCGCAGCGGGATAGCGCCCGAACCTTACAGAGGCATGAAGGTCGGTTTCAGCACTTTGGCGGCAGAGAAAGAGATCACTTATCGGTTTGTCGCTGATGTCCTCCGGGAACTGGCAGCGATCACGCCCGGCCCTTACCTGCACGTAGGCGGGGACGAGGCCGATTCCACTACTCCCGAGGAGTACAAGCTGTTCCTGCAGCGTGTTCAGGACATTGCCGCCGCGAACGGGAAGACCTTGATCGGCTGGGACGAGATCATCCACGGGGGCCTGCGGCCTGGGAACCTGGTGCAGGTCTGGCGCAAGGGGACGCAGCCGCAGGAAGCGGCCTGTCAGGGAGCCAGGTTGATCCTGTCACCCTGTCACCACGCCTACCTGGATATGAAGTACGGGCCGGAGACGCATTTGGGGCAGGATTGGGCCGCCCTCATTGAGGTGAAAGATGCCTACGCATGGGACCCGGTCTCTGTTTACCCTGGAGTCAGTGAGGAAGATGTCCTGGGGGTGGAAGCAGCACTGTGGACCGAGACCATCCACAATGTGAGCGACCTGGAGTACATGCTCTTCCCCCGCCTTCTGGGGATTGCCGAGATCGGCTGGTCACCGCAAGAGGGTAGAGGCTGGGAAGAGTACCGCCTGCGCCTCGCTGCCCATGGGCCGCGCCTGGCCGCGGCAGGCATCAACTTCTGCCGTTCACCACAGATCAGCTGGAGAGAGGGATGATTTTGCCAAGACTCTTTGCTTTCGACGTAGATGGTACGCTGTTCAATTCGCAGAACCGGATCTTGGACTCTACCAAAGAAGCCCTCCAATTGCTTGAGACCCAGGGGCACAAGATCATCCTGGCATCTGGCCGCGGGCCTCTGTCCTTGGAACCCGTGTGGGAGCAGCTCGGCCGTGAACTTCCGTACATCGGCTTTAACGGGGCCCTGGTAGTGGACGGCAGCACTGTCGTGTTCGAACGGACGCTTCCGGCTGCCGGCGCGGAGCAGGCGGTTCAGCTGGCCCGGGAGTATGGGCTGGGCATCAACGCCTACGAAGGTCGGCGCTGGGTCATAGAAGAAGAAAACCCCTATTCGGCCGAAGAGGGGCGTCTGGTGAACGCACAGCCGGAATTAGGGGATTTCGGTTCCCTAAAAAAGATCCACAAACTGCTCATGATCGGACCTGCGGAGGCAGTGCGGCTCTACCGAGATGAGCTGCGTGCTAGATCCGATCAGCTGAACGTGGCCCTGTCTCTGCCCAACTACTGCGAAGTGGTCAACCGCGAGGTGTCCAAAGGCCGCATCCTGCAGAAGGTCTGCGGCTATTTCGGAGTGGAGCTTGAGGACACGGTGGCCTTTGGCGATGGCGAGAACGACCTGGAACTCCTAGCCACAGCGGGTCTGGCCGTGGCCATGGGCAATGGCCATCGTGCCCTGCTGGCAGAAGCGGACTATGTGACCGCTTCCAACGATGAAGACGGCATCCTTCAGGGGGTGCGCTGGGCGCTGAACCTGGCCTGTTAGCGTTTCTCTCTGGTGGAGAAAGTGCTGAGGAAAACCGCACCAACCAGCACGATGCCGATAATCAGGTCGATCAGGTAAGCGCTGGTGCCCATCAAGACCAGCCCGTTGCGGACTACGCCCATGAAGAGGGTTCCGATGAACGCCCCACCGATGGTGCCCACGCCACCGAACATGGAAGTACCGCCGATCACCGTCGAAGCGATAGCCGTCAGTTCCATGCCCTGGCCGGCGGTGGGAGTAACGCCGCGCAGGTAGGCCATCTGGATGATGCTTGCCAGGGCCGAAGCGACGCCAATAAGCACGAAGTTTGTGATGCGGATGCGGTCGGTGTTAATACCCGAAAGCCGCGCCGCTTCTTCATTTCCGCCAGTGGCGTAGACCTTAAAGCCGTAGCTGGTCTTGTGCAGGATAAAGCCGGCGATGAGGGTAACGGCGATGAACCACAGTGCCGGAACGGGCAGGTTGAGGAAAGTGCGTGCACCGGTGACGTTGTAAAAGGCATCGGGAAGGCGGACCGAAGCTGGGGCGCCGCCGGAGATAACCAAAGCGAACCCCCGGTAGATCATCTGGCCTCCCAGGGTGACGATGAAGGGGGGAAGCCCGCCCTTCACGGTGACTACTCCGTTAAGCAGCCCGAAACCAGCCCCTGCCAGCAGGCCGACCAGGGAAGCCAACCAGATGTTCATGCCTTTCTGGAAAAGGATGGCCACGATCATGCCCACTGCGGCGAAGATCGATCCGACCGACAAGTCGATGTCGGTGGAGATAATGATCATGGTCATGAACATGACAATAAGGCCGGATATGGAAACCTGCCGCAAGATGTTCAGGATGTTGGGTATGGTCAGGAAAGTGTTCGTTACAACTGAAAAGAACAGGCACAGCAGAATGAAGACGGCAAGGACACCAACTTCCCGCCTGAACTTCAGTGCTCCTAAGAACTGTTTCACCGGGATCACTCCTTTGTGTCCTACTTCTGCACGGCCAGCGCCATGATCTTGTCAAAGGTAGCCTCTCTGGCCAGGAACTCTCCCCTGATGGAGCCGTTGGCCATCACCAGGACTCGGTCGCTTATGGCCAGCAGTTCCTCCAGGTCGGAGGAGATAACGATCACCGAAATCCCCTGGTTGACCAGCTCCTGAATCACTCTGCGGATTTCCGCTTTGGCGCCCACATCCACTCCTCGGGTTGGCTCATCTAGGATGAGGACCTTCGGTCTGACGTTCAACCAGCGGGCGAGCAGCACTTTCTGCTGGTTTCCGCCGCTTAGAAAGCGGATCGTTTGGTGCAGGCCGGAGGTCTTGATCTGCAGATCCCGGATGGACTTGGCGGCCATTTCCTCAATGCGCCTGTTGTCCAGGACATTGCCAAAGGAAGTAAGGTCATCAATGATGGCAGCTCCGGCATTCTGCCAGACCGACATCTCCCAGAAAACGCCCAGGTTGCGCCGGTCTTCGGTCAGGTACCCTATGCCGTGCTCGATGGCCTGCCGCGGGTTTTTCACGGTGATCTGCTTGCCTTCCAGCTCTATGGTCCCGCTGTCTGGTTGGTGCACGCCGAACAGGGTGGTGGCCAGTTCGGTGCGGCCTGCGCCTTGGATGCCTGCCAGCCCAAGGATTTCCTGTTTGTAGAGGTCGAAGCTGATATCCCTCAACCGCAGCCGCCTCTGGCTCAAGCTGCGCACACTGAGAACTACTTCGCTCCTGACGGACTGGCTTTCTTTAGGAGTGGGCAGGGGAACATCGCCGACCATCATGTGCACCAGGCCCTCGATAGTGGCGTCCTTTGTCTCAAGGGTGTCCACATGCCTGCCGTTGCGCAGAACCGTTACCCTGTCTGTGATCTGCATCATTTCGCTGAGAATGTGGCTGACGATCATGATCGTAGTGCCTTCGGCCTTCAGGCGCCGCAGCACCTCAAAGAGCGTTTCCACCTCACCGGGCGTGAGCGCCGAAGTGGGTTCGTCCATGATGATGAACTTGCTGGTGCTGTTCAAGGCCTGGACGATGGTGGTGAGCTGTTTGAGGGCAACGCTCAAGCTGCCCACACGGGCTCGGGGATCAATGGACTGGCCGATCTGGCGGAACAGCTCGACCGTTCTCTCTTCCATCTCGTCCCATTTGGGCTGCCCGAATCGGTTGGTGATCAGCCGACCCAGAAAGACATTCTGGGCCACCGTGAGGTTGCCGCAGAGCGGGATTTCCTGGTGAACGATGGAGATTCCGTGGCGCTCCGCCTCAAGGGGGCTGTTCACCTCAAGCGGCCGGCCTTCCCAGAGGATCTGGCCTTGGTCGCGGCGGTAGATACCGCCTGTGATCTTGATCAGAGTGGATTTGCCAGCCCCGTTTTCACCGATCAAACCGTGGATGTCGCCTTTTCTGATGGAAAAGGAAACATCGTCCAGCGCCTGGACTCCGCCGAAGCGCTTGCTGATCGACTGGTAGCTGATGAGGATGTTATCTGCCAACTTCGCCCCTCCCCCATACAGAGGTTAAGCACCGGCCGCCGCGCGGCCGGTGCTGTAAAGCCTGACTGCGGGATTATCTATAGCCCTTTTCGGCCAGGTCCACAACCTCTTGGATGTTGTGCGGCCCGACAACGCCAGAGCCGGAGTCCATGCTGCCAGGAGCGATACCGTACTTGTGGTAGAGATAGAGGGCCATGACAGGGTAGAAGCCCTGCACATAAGGCTGTTGGTCAATGACGAATTTGGTGTAGCCGTCCTGGATGTTCTCGATGGTGGTGGGCACTAAGTCCCAACCGCCGGAGATGACCTTGCCTTCCAGGCCCAGGTTGCGGATTACTACGCCGTGAGACTGGGTGTTGGCGTCGACGCTGATGATGGCTTTTGCATCGGGGTTGGCAATGAGGTAGGTCTCGAAGGTAGCGGCGCCGATGGTCAGGTCTGGGCTGGTCTGGAGGATCTCGTACTTAATGTCGGGATACTCGTCCAAAACGGAGCGTACACCGCGCAGCCTTTCGGCGAGGGATGTGTGGCCGAGGTCCTCAACGCCGATGGCGACCTTGCCGCTCGTGCCGATGTGATCGATCAGGGTCTGTGCCAGGACGCGGCCGGCAGCATAGTCACTCTGTCCTACATAGGCCAGGCGGGGGTTGCCCGGGCCAGCATCGGCGTTGGTGCCGATGACCGGAATGCCGGCTTCCAGAGCACGCCGTACCGGCTCATCAAAGGCGGTCGGGTCGGGCAGGGTGGAGATGATCCCGTCCACGCCGGACTGGATTACGTTCTCCATAATGTTCACCTGCTCGGCGACGTTGAACATGCTGGGGCCGGTATGGGTAACCGAGATCTTGACGCTCGGATCATAGGCGTTGATCATGGCCGCAGCATCTTGGGCGCCTTTGACCAGCGGAATCCAGAAGTCAATGGTCGCGCTGTGGGTGATGATCACAAACTCCAGTTCCTGCACCTGCGCAGCGGCGGGCAGAGCAGACAACCCAACGGTAAGCAGCACTACAAGGAACAAACCGAGAACTTTTCTTGTCACCTTGGTTTACCTCCTTTGAGTTCTAAAGGTTTCAAGTACCGAACCTCAGCAGAGCGCCTCGCGACTTCCCCAGGCTTCACCTCCCCCAGAACGATAACTCCATAGTTCCAAAGGGCCTGCGTTATATATTATATAACATAATTGTGAGAAATCCTGTCTTAACGCAGTGACATCTGAACACATGCTGAAACCTCGTAACGAATATTGACACAAACATGCGGCGGAGTTAACATATAGATGGTAGCCTAATTTTTTCACATATTCCGGGATCGATTTCTGAAATCGATTGCAGTACATGCGATTTCGCGCATCGATGGAGCCTAACAGAGGCATATTCTGAAATCGATTGCGGAGTGCGCCAAAACAGTCAGGCTCAGGCAGGTATTCTGCTGCTCAGCCCGAGTCAAGCGATTTCGGCCCCAACAGGAACTCACGGGGTGGAAGGAGGTGCGTGCAGCGCACTCGGGTGCAGCATAGGCAATCCCAAGTCCCAAAAGGAAATCCGTTAAGGGAGGATAATCTATGAAAAGATCCGTTCTGTCGGCATTGGTTTTGGCTTTGGTGTTCTGCCTGGCGACAGCGGGAGCAGTCTCAGCGGCCACTAAGGTTACTCTGTGGACCTTTATCCCGCAGCACGCTCGCTTCTTTGATGTGATGGCTGAGAAGTGGAACGCACAGCATCCTGATCGCCAGATCGAACTGGAATCCTCTGTACTGCCCTACGACGACATGCACAACAAACTGCAGATCGCTCTGCAGTCTGGTGTTGGGGCGCCGGATATCTGTGATATTGAGATCAGCCGTTTCCCCAACTTCTTGATGGGTGTTCCTCAGCTGTTGCCGCTCAACGATTACTTCGCGCCCTACCTTGACGACATCGTCCCATCCCGTTTGGGAATCTATTCCAAGGGTGCGAACATGTACGGTGCGCCAACCCACGTAGGAGCAACGGTAGCCTTCTACTATGTTGAGCTCTTGGAGAGCGCCGGCATCGACTACCGCCAGATCAAGACCTGGGACGACTTCGCTGAAGCAGGCCGCAAACTGAAACAGGTACATCCCGATAAATTCATGGGCATTGTCGAGACCAGTGCGGCCTGGACGGTTACGGCTATGCTTGCTCAGCAGGGCACCGACCTGGTATCCGAAGATGAGAGGCCTCTGATCAACACCCCCGAGATGCTCCGAGCCGTAACCACCATGCAGAACATGGTCAAGGAAGGCATCATGACCACCTGCCCCGACGGTCAGCCCGATACTGAAGGCGGAAAAGGCTTCATCGATCAGGGCAACGTAGCCTGCGTGATCATGCCCCTGTGGTTCATGAGCCGATTTGTAGATGAGATGCCCAGCATGAATGGGAAGATCGCCATCGCGCCGGTTCCTGTGTTCGAGGAAGGCATGCCTCGCTCCTTGGGTCTTGGCGGTACCGGTACGGTCGTTACTAACTACGCTGTCGACAAAGACCTGGTTGGTGAGTTCGTCGCCTACGCTAAGTTGTCTGAAGACGCTAACCGCATGATCTGGGAAGACCTGGGCTTTGATCCCTGCAACACCTCGCTCTGGACCGATCGGGAGATGACCCACAATCCGGAGAACCGCTACAACCAGTACTTCCTGAACAACGCCTTTGACGTCCTTCTGGAGATCAAGGACGAGATCCAGATGGTGCGTTCCACATCCATTTCACCAACGATCAACCAGTACCTTACCACGGTCATGTTGAACGAGCTGTTCGAAGACCTGCTGGATCCCGCTGAAGTTATCGAGCAGGCTCAGTACGACATCGAAAACCAAATCTTCTAGACTTAGCCAGCTTTGGGGGAGGGAAGGCTCTCCTTCCCTCCCCACACGTTTTGTAGAGGTGCGTGGTAGAGTGCGCAGGATTACACATTTCATCTACAACCAAAAAGCGGCGCCGTACATCTTCGTGCTGCCGTTCGTCCTGACCTTCCTCGTTTTTTTTGTCTATCCCGTCTTCACCACCATACGCATGAGCTTTCAGGAGATACTCCCGGGCATGATCACTAATGTTGGCCTTAAGAACTACCAAAGGCTGCTGGGAGACAGGATTTTCCGCACTGCAGTAAGCAACAGCTTCGAGTACATGTTCTGGACCGTGCTGATCTTGATCCCCATGCCCTTGGCCCTTGCGTACATGCTCAACAGCAGGAGTATGGCCGCCCCCGGGCTTTTCAAGGGTATCCTGTTTTTGCCCATCCTCACCAGCGTGGTAGTGGCCGGTACCATCTTCCGGCTCATCTTCGGTGAGCTCCCGGGTTCGTTTATGAACACTGTACGGGCGTTTTTCGGCCTGGCCCCGATCAAGTGGTTGAGGCAGGAAGGCACCGGCATGGCAGCCCTGGTGATCATGTGCTGCTGGCGCTGGACCGGCGTGAACATCCTTTACTACTTAGCAGCCCTCAAGAACATACCTCCGGAGATGTACGAGTCGGCTGAAATCGACGGCGCCAATGCTTGGCAGAAGTTCCGGCATATCTCTGTGCCTCTGGTCAAGCCCACCATCATCTATGTTCTGACGATCAGCATTTACGGCGGGCTGGCGATGTTTACGGAGAGTTACATGCTCTGGGCTGGGAACAACTCTCCGCGCAATATCGGCCTGACTATCGTGGGTTACCTCTACCGCCAGGGCTGGGAGCAGAACCGAATGGGCTTTGCCTCGGCAGTGGGGCTGGTGCTTTTGGTGTTTGCCTCGATCATCAACTTCATTCAGCTGCGCCTTACGGGAGTATTGGGAAAGGAGGGGGATTAGCATGGCAGTGCCAAGTGCCAAAAGAGTGCGCCGGGGACCTCGCCTGGTCCTTTTAGTCTTTTTCGTCTGTCTGTCTGTCGTGGTGCTGCTGCCATTTTTCGCCATCCTTCTCGCTTCGTTCAAACCTGCGGAAGAACTGATTCGCTACGGGTTGAACCTGCGGCTTGACTGGCACCTCATGTCTTTTGACAACTACAAATATCTGTTTACGGGTATAACCCCAGAGGGGCAGCACCTTCCCCACGATTACCTGCTCTGGTTTAGAAACAGCGTGCTGCTCACCGTGATGCAGACGGCTTTGACCCTCTTGACCAGCGCCTGGGTTGCCTACGGTTTTGCCATGTACCGCTTTAAGGGGAGGAACGTAATCTTCTCCTGCGTCTTGGTTATCCTGATGATCCCCTTTGAGATCCTTATGCTGCCGATGTACTCCCAGGCGAGCGCCATGGGGCTCCTGGACAGTTTCTGGGGCATCATCCTGCCGTTTATGGCCCATGCATCGACCATCTTCTTCTTCAGGCAGTACCTGCTTTCCATACCCAAGGAAATTGTCGATGCGGGCCGCGTCGACGGAGCGAGCGAGTACGGCATCTTTTTCCGCTTGATCCTGCCCATCATGAAGCCGGCGTTTTCGGCCATGGCGATCCTTGTGGGGATGAACAGCTGGAACAACTTCCTGTGGCCCATGCTTGTCCTGCGTTCAGGGAAGAAATACGTGCTGTCCATCGGCCTGAACACCCTCTTAACACCCTACGGCAACAACTATGACATTTTGATTGCGGGTGCTTGTTTTTCCGTCATCCCGCTACTCATCCTGTTCTCCTTTACTCAGAAGTACTTCATCGAAGGCATGACCATGGGCAGTGTCAAAGGCTGATTTCCGGAGGAGGTGTTCTATTGGTTACCATTTCTGACGTAGCAAAACGAGCAAGAGTCTCCCGAAGCACGGTTTCACGGGTGCTCAACGGGCAGATGCACCACATTCGGGAAGAAACCCGGCAGGCGGTGCTCAAAGCCGCCAGGGAGCTGGATTACAAGCCCAACAGGGTGGCCCGCAGTCTCAAGACGAAGAAGAGCCACTGCATCGGGGTGATCACCGACGATATCGACACTCCGTTCCTCCCATCCATGCTCAAGGCCATAGAGCAGTGTGCCTTTGCCAGAGGCTACAGTGCCCTGGTCTGCAACAGCGGTTATGAGTTTGAACGCCAGAAAGCGTATATTGAGATGTTGGTGCAGCGACAGGTTGATGGGATTATCTTTGCCGCCTCCTTTGTGTCCACGTACACTCAGCAACTGATCGACCCCGACCTGCCCATCGTTTACGCCTACTCACACTCGCCGTACACTCAAAAGAACTCGGTTCTGTCAGATGATAGGCGCGCGGCTGAGGAGGCGGTGAACTACCTCGTGAGTCTAGGGCACCGGCGCATAGGGTTTATCAACGGGCCGGAAAACGTGATCCCTTCACAGGAAAGGATCAAAGGCTATCAAAAGGCTCTGAGCGGGCACCGTATTCCCTTCTCACCGGAACTGGTGGCCAATGGAGAATGGGAAGAGCCAGCAAGCGGCTACAAAGCGGCGCGGGAGTTCTTGACACGGCCCAATCCCCCTACCGCCATATTCGCGGCCAACGACGTGATGGCCAGCGGCGTAATCGACGCAGTGCACGACTTGGGCATGAGGGTGCCTGCGGACGTATCCGTCATGGGCTACGATGATCGCGACATGGCCCGTTTTCTGAGGCCACCCCTCACCACGGTGCGGCTGCCCATGGCGGAAATCGGAGCCACGGCCGCTCAGATGCTAATCGACTGTGTGGAATGGGGCGAAACTCTCGTTGACTCGGCTTACGTGCCCTGCCAGCTGATATTCAGAGAGTCCTGCGGCCCAGCGGCTGGAGTCTGATGCGCCAGTGCTAAGCACCTCTGAGACTTTTTCAATAAGAAAGGAGTATAGATGTGAGAACCACCGTGCTTCGCCCCTGCAAGAACACCGTACTCAAGGGCGGGCTTCTCGCCAACAGGGCCGATGTGGCCAGGGAGAAGATGATCCCCTACCAGTGGCTGGCCCTCAATGACCTAGTACCCGATGCAGAGCCCAGCCACGCTATTGAAAACCTGCGCATCGCCGCTGGAGAGAAAAGCGGCGAGTTTCGCGGCATGGTATTTCAAGACAGCGACGTAGCCAAATGGCTTGAGGCGGTTGCCTACAGCCTGGCTGCCCATCCCGATCCGGAACTTGAGGCAAAGGCTGACGAAGTGATCGATCTCGTCGCCCGGGCCCAGCAACCTGACGGCTATCTGAACTCCTACTACACCATCGTTGACCCGGAGAACCGCTGGACCAACCTGGCCTACAACCACGAGCTGTACTGCGCCGGCCATTTCATCGAGGCCGCGGTTGCCTATTACGAAGCGACTGGAAAGGACAGACTGCTGCAGGTTGTCTGCCGGCTCGTTGATCATATCGATTCCATCTTCGGACCCGAAGAGGGCAAGAAGAAGGGCTATCCCGGCCACGAAGAGATCGAACTGGCCTTGGTTAAGCTCTACCGGGTGACGAAAGACGAACGCCACCTCAAGCTGGCCAGCTACTTCGTGGAAGAGCGGGGGAAACAGCCCCGTTACTTCGAACTGGAAGCCCGTGCCCGGGGAACGGCCGAGTCTGATCATTGGGGCCGCAAGGGCCATGCCTACAGCCAGGCGCACCTGCCCCTCAGGCAGCAGGAGACGGTTGAAGGCCATGCTGTGCGCGCCATGTACTTGTTCAGCGCGGCTGCCGACCTGGTGCAGGAGACAGGAGATGAGGAGCTCTTCAGCACCTGCGAGAAGCTCTGGAACAACACAGTGAACCGCCGCATGTACATCACCGGCGGTATCGGCTCCCAGGCTTACAACGAGGGGTTCAGCACCGATTTCGATCTCCCGAGCAGTAGGGCCTATGCCGAGACCTGCGCGGCCATCGGGCTCTTTTTCTGGGGCCACCGCATGCTCCAGATCAACCCTGACAGGAAGTACGCCGATGTCATGGAACGGGCGCTTTACAACGGTATCCTCAGCGGTATGTCCTGGGAAGGGAACCGTTTCTTCTACGTCAATCCTCTTGCAGTCTCCCCAGAGGTGTGCAGTTCCCGAAAAGACCACGAGCACGTGAAGCCAACGCGCCAGGGCTGGTTCACCTGCGCCTGCTGCCCGCCGAACTTGGCCCGGCTGCTCACATCCATCCAGCACTATATCTACAGCTGCGGCGAAGAGGGCCTTTATGTGCATTTCTTCGCGGACAGCGAGATGAAGTCTGCTGTCGGCGGGAACAGTGTCAAGCTGCGCCAGCGCACCGACTATCCCTGGAACGGCCGGGTGCAGCTGGAGCTTGCTCTGGAGCAGCCGGTTGAGTTCAGCTTAGCTGTTCGCGTGCCGGGCTGGTGCCAGCAGGCTTCCGTTAAGGTGAACGGGGAGGAGATAGGGGATCTGCAGGCAGCCACTGTCAAAGGTTACGCCGTTCTCACCAGGGCCTGGCAGGATGGCGATCGTGTGGAGCTGGACCTGGCCATGCCCATTGAGAAGGTTTACGCCCATCCGAAAGTACAGGACGGTGCCGGCCGCATCGCTCTCCAGAGAGGGCCTGTGGTTTACTGCTTGGAAGAAATCGATAACGGCCCCGATCTGCATGCCCTGGTGCTGGCCTCTGACCCCCGCTTCCAGCTTGAGATGGACCCTGAGCTCCAGGTACCGGCCATCACCGCTCAGGGTTACCGCCTCGAGGCAGCGGCCGACGAGCTTTACACCCGGGTACCGCCCCGCAGTGTACCCGTCACCATCAGGGCTGTGCCCTACTTCACCTGGGATAACCGCAGGCAGGGGGAAATGCTGGTCTGGTTGAGGTCCGCCGGGGAGGCTTGAGGATCCATTTTGGATCGGTTTAAGGCAGGAAGTGTTAAGCATACGGAGAAGAAAGGTAAAAGCAGGGTTGAGGCTCTGCATCCGGATTTCCTTTCAAGCGAGGTGCTGAGATGAGTGAAGCGAAATACGTAATCGGTGTTGATTTCGGCAGCGATTCAGCGCGGTCTCTGGTGGTCAACGCAGATACAGGCGAGGAACTGGCCAGCGAGGTTTCCTATTATAAACGGTGGATGCAGGGATTGTACGCAGATGCAGCTAAGAACCAGTTCCGCCACCATCCCCTCGATTACCTCGAAAGCCTGGAGGAATGCATTACCAGCGCACTGCAGAAGCTGCCTCCAGAAGTGGCGCAGAACGTGATCGGCATCGGGGTGGATACCACGGGCTCGACACCGGCGCCGGTGGATGCGAACGGCACCCCCCTGGCCCTGCTCGATGAGTTCCGGGATAACCCCAATGCCATGTTTATCCTGTGGAAGGACCATACCGCCGTCCGGGAGGCCGCTGAGATCAACCAGCTGGCCAAGACCTGGGGCGGCGTGGATTACACCAAGTACGAAGGCGGAGTCTACTCTTCCGAGTGGTTCTGGGCGAAGATCCTGCACACCCTGCGCGTCGATGAAAAGGTGCGCCAGGCCGCCTATTCCTGGGTGGAAGTGTGCGACTGGATCCCCGCCGTGTTGACAGGGACTACCGACCTTAAGGTGCTCAAACGCAGCCGCTGCGCCGCGGGCCACAAAGCCATGTGGCATGCGGAGTGGGGTGGCCTGCCCTCCGAAGAATTCCTGACGCAGCTTGATCCGCTCCTCGCGGGACTGCGTGAGCGCTTGTTTGTTGAGACCTACACTTCCGATGAAAAGGCCGGAGTGCTCACGGAAGAATGGGCGCAGCGCCTGGGCCTGCCAGCTGGCGTCGCCGTTGCTGTAGGCGCTTTTGACGCCCACATGGGTGCCGTGGGCGGCGCCATCAAGGAGCATGCCCTGGTCAAGATCATGGGCACCTCCACCTGCGATATCATGATCGCCAGCAAAGAGGAGCTGGGCGATACCCTGGTAGCCGGCATCTGCGGGCAGGTAGATGGCTCTGTGATCCCCGGCATGATCGGCTTGGAAGCCGGCCAGTCAGGTTTCGGCGATGTCTACGCCTGGCTGCGGGATGTCCTGTACTGGCCTCTGGAAGCCCTGGGGCAGGAAGCCGGGTTGAGCGAGGAAGTTCTCCGCCGGATCCGCAGCCGCATCCTGGTCAAGCTTACGGAAGAAGCGGCCAAGGTTGATCCCGGCACGACCACCGTGGTCGCCCTTGACTGGCTGAACGGCAGGCGCACCCCCTACGCTGACCAGGAGCTCAAGGGAGCAATTGCCGGCCTCACCTTAGGCACAGATGCTCCGCGGCTGTTTAGGGCACTCGTCGAGTGCACGGCTTTCGGGGCGAAAGCAATTGTGGACCGTTTCCAGGAAGAAGGCCTGAAGATCAACGAAGTGATCGCCCTGGGCGGTATACCGGGCAAAAACGAGTTTGTGATGCAGGTTTCCGCTGATGTCTTTGGCATGCCGATCAAAGTGGTCCGCTCCGCCCAGGCTGTGGCCCTCGGTGCGGCCATGTTCGCTGCTGTGGCAGCAGGAAAATATGCAGATGTGTTCGCCGCGCAGGATGCTATGGGCAGCGGCTTTTCCAAGGTCTACACGCCGAATCCCGAGAGCGTCGCTCGCTACAAGGAGCTCTACCAGAAGTACCTGGAGATCGGGGAACTCTTGTCCGATACCCTGCGGGCTCTCTAATTGAGGAGGGAGACAATGCTGGAACACCTGAAGGAGCAGGTGATGCTGGCCAACCAAGAGCTGGAAAAGCAGCAGCTGGTCGTCTACACCTGGGGTAACGTGAGCGGAATTGACCGGGAGCGCGGCCTGGTTGTGATCAAGCCCAGCGGCGTGGACTATGCCGATCTGACCCCTGACAAAATGGTGGTGCTTGACCTGGAGGGAAACATCGTCGAAGGCGATCTGCGGCCATCTTCAGATACCCCCACCCATCTCGAGCTCTACAGGCAGTTCCCCCAGGTCGGAGGGATCGCCCACACGCACTCCAAGTGGGCGACCATCTGGGCCCAGGCCTGCATGGGCATTCCCTGCCGGGGCACCACGCACGCTGATTACTTCTACGGAGAAGTCCCCTGCACGCGCCCGCTGACCAAGGAAGAGGTGGAGAGCGGCTATGAGCTCAACACCGGCCGGGTCATTGTGGAGCGGTTCCAGGGCCTGAATGTCCTGGAGGTGCCGGCTGTCCTCGTAGCCGAGCACGGGCCTTTTGCCTGGGGTAAGGACTGTCACGCGGCGGTGTACAGCAGCGTTGTGCTGGAGCAGGTGGCCCATATGGCCCTCTTCACCAGGCTGCTCACCGGCCACGACCAGCCCATAAGCAGGCATGTATTGGAGAAGCATTATCAGCGTAAGCACGGCCCCGCCGCATATTACGGTCAAAAATGAGCTTCGATGACCAAAATGTACAAGGGAGGTACAGAACGATGGATCTCAACTTCAAAAACTTCGAAGTGTGGTTTGTCACCGGCAGCCAGCATCTCTATGGCGAAGAGGCTCTGCGCCAGGTGGCCAGGGATGCCGAGGAAATCGCCCGCAGCCTGAACGAGCGCCCCGAGATTCCCGTAACGGTTGTGTTCAAGCCGGTGATGACCGACGCCGAGTCGATCCGCAGGCTCGTCCTGGAAGCCAACGCCGCTGAGCGGTGCATCGGACTGATCATGTGGATGCACACCTTCTCGCCGGCCAGAATGTGGATCTGCGGACTGAATGTCCTGTGCAAGCCGTATCTCCATTTCCACACCCAGTATTACCGGGATATCCCCTGGGGAAGCATTGATATGGACTACATGAACCTGCACCAGTCCGCCCACGGCGACCGGGAGTTCGGGTTTATCAATTCCAGGATGCGCAAGAACCGCAAGATCGTGGTCGGCCACTGGCAGGATCCAGAAGCCCTGCAGGCCATCGGCGACTGGACCAGGGTGGCCGCGGCCTGGCATGACAACCAAGGAGCCAAGATCGCCCGTTTCGGCGACAACATGCGTGATGTGGCTGTAACCGAAGGCAACAAGGTTTCCGCCCAGATCCAGCTCGGCTATGAGGTAAACGGCTACTCCCTCGGCGACCTTACTGCCTATGTGGATGCCGTAACCGACGCCCAGATCAACGCACTGCTGGAGGAGTATGAAGCCAGTTACAACCTCACCGACCGGGTGAAAGCCGGCGGAGAGTTTAGAAACTACCTGACAGAATCGGCTCGCATCGAAGCTGGCATGCGCGCTTTCCTGCAAGAAGGCGGCTTCAAGGCCTTCACCACCAACTTCGAGGATCTCACCGGCCTGAAGCAGCTGCCCGGCCTGGCCGTGCAGCGGCTCATGAATGACGGCTACGGCTTCGGTGCCGAAGGCGACTGGAAGACAGCAGCGCTGCTCCGGGCTGTGAAGGTCATGGCTGCGGGCTTGGCCGGCGGCACCTCGTTTATGGAAGACTACGTCTACCACCTCGATCCAGCTGGCAGCCGGATCCTGGGCGCCCACATGCTGGAAGTCTGCCCGTCCATCGCGAAGGATAAGCCGGTCCTTGATGTGCAGCCGCTGTCCATCGGCGGTAAGGAAAACCCGGCGCGCCTCATCTTCACGGCGCCGGCAGGCCCGGCCATCTGCGCCAGCCTGATTGACCTTGGCAACCGCTTCCGCATGGTGGTAAACAAAGTGGAGGTTGTGGATCCGCCTGCGGATCTGCCCAAGCTCCCCGTGGCCCGCGTCCTCTGGGATCCCAAACCCAACCTGAAGGTGGCTGCCGAAGCCTGGATCTTGGCTGGCGGTGCGCACCATTCCGTGTTCACCCAAGCCCTGGGCAGCAAGTTCATCGAGGACTACTGCGAAATCGCCGGCATCGAGTACCTTGAAATCAACGAGCGTACCGAGATCAGCCAGTTCAAGCAGGACCTGCGCCTCGGTGAGCTTTACTATTACCTGGCTAGAGGCATCTAAAGCAGAGTCTCCCCGGTAGCCCGGGGAGGCTTATCTACATGGAGGTGGTATGCATGACAGTTGTACGGAAAGCACAGATGACTCTGGAGAAGGATTTCCGCATCGGCGACATTGACCCGCGCTTGTACGGGACATTCGTCGAGCACCTGGGCCGGTCCATTTATGGGGGAATCTACGAACCGGGGCACCCCACCGCCGACGAACAGGGCTTCCGCGGGGATGTCATCTCCCTGGTGCGGGAGCTCAAGACCCCTGTCATCCGGTATCCCGGCGGCAACTTCGTATCGGGCTACAACTGGGAGGATGGCATCGGGCCCAAGGCAGAGCGGCCCCGCCGTTTAGACCTGGCCTGGCGGACGATTGAGCCCAATGAAGTCGGAGTCGATGAGTTCGCGGACTGGGCCCGCAAAGTGGGCTCCGAGGTGATGATGGCGGTCAATTTGGGTACCCGCGGCCCGGACGAGGCCCGCAACCTGGTGGAATACTGCAATCATCCCAGCGGCAGTTACTTCAGCGATCTGCGCATCAAGAACGGACATCCCCAGCCCCACGGGATCAAGCTGTGGTGCTTGGGCAATGAAATGGACGGACCCTGGCAGATCGGGGCCAAGACTGCCTACGAATACGCCCGCGCTGCTCAGGAGACGGCCAAGGTAATGAAGTGGGTCGACCCCACCATCGAACTCGTGGCCTGCGGCAGTTCCCACAAGAGCATGCCGACCTTTGCCGATTGGGAAGCCATGGTTCTGGAACTAACCTACGAACATATTGACTACCTCTCGCTGCACACCTATTTCGGCAACAGGGACAACGATACGCCTAACTTCCTGGCCCGCTCCCTGGAGATGGACGAGTTCATCAACTCGGTCATCGCCATCTGCGACTATGTCAAGGCCAAGAAGCGCAGCAAAAAGACGATCCACCTGTCCTTCGACGAGTGGAACGTCTGGTACCATTCTAACGAACAAGATAAGCAGGTTGAACCCTGGACTGTCGCTCCGCCGCTTTTGGAGGATGTCTACAACATGGAAGATGCCCTCCTGGTGGGCAGCATGCTGATCAGCTTGATCAGGCGTTCCGATCGGGTGAAGATCGCCTGCCTCGCCCAGCTGGTGAACGTGATCGCACCCATCATGACTAAGACGGGCGGGCCTGCCTGGCGGCAGACCACCTTCTTCCCGTTCCTCCATGCTTCTGTCTTCGGGCGGGGAACAGCCCTGCTGCCGATCATCAAGTCGGATAAGTACGACACCAAGGACTTCAGCGATGTACCGTACCTCGATGCCGCGGCCGTCTACAACGAAGAGCAGGAAGAGCTCACCATCTTTGCGGTGAACCGCAACCTGGAAGGCGGCCTGGAATTCACCGGCGATCTGCGCGGCTTTGAGGACTATGGAGTTGTGGAGCACATCGTGCTCACCCATGATGATCTCAAAGCGGTGAACACGGCCGACAATCCTGACAACGTTGTACCAACGACAGGCGGCAGTGCTGAGGCAGTGTCCGGGCAGCTGAGTGCGCTCCTGCCGAAACAGTCGTGGAACGTCATCCGGCTGAAGAAAGGTTACTCCCGGTGACTTTTCCCGCACCCGCCAAGAAGTTAGAATTGAAGCAGGCAGGGAACACAGCGACATTGCCCACTCAGATGATCTCTCCTTGGTCACCTGGAGGCAGCCCGGATCCGTGGGGTTCGGGCTGCCTCCTTTTTTGAGCCAAGGCGGGAAAGGTAACTGCCGGTGACTGTCTTGCGTGATAGGCCAGTTGTAGAATCAAAATAGGGGGCGAATGTCCTTTTAGCGCTATTTTGGAGGGGGCGATCTGATGGGCCGCCGAGGTTTTGCTCTGGTTTTCCTTTTCTCCGCCGCTGTGTTCGTGTTTCCCGGCCTGTGTTCAGCTGATGCTGAGTCGTTTCGGGTCTTCGGTACCGTTACAGAGATGGATACCGGCATTCCCCTTATGGATGCTGTGATCGCAATCGGGCCGGTTATGGCGCTCACTGACGCACGGGGCGAGTACTGGATGGGCGTACCTGGCGGACTGCAGGAGATGGAAGTGTCCCTAGGCGGCTACCAGGTCTTCAGGCAGGTGCTTGACCTGAAGCAGGATGAGCAGATGGATATCGGCCTGGAAACCAAGGCGCCGCCCATCGATACCGCAGGGATCGGGCTGTTTCATCCGATTGAGCTCAGCGAGTTGAGGGAAGAGACCGACTACCCCGCGGTACTGCTCAAGATCGATGACCTTACCTCCGTCTGTCCCCCCGATATGGAGCCGACCCGGGTGGAGCTCTGGGCCCGCGCCGTGTCGTACAGCGTCTTTCCTGATTGGGCGGGAGGACTGTCCTGCCTCGTGCCCCTCTTCCCGGGCAGCAACAGCCTGCAGCTCAGAGTCTGGGACGCAGACGGCAGCGCCCGCAGCGACCGGCCCCGCTCGGTTGAACTGACCTGGAACCACATGGATTTCTGTGCTGTCCTCAGCTGGGACGGTGCCGCCGATCTGGACCTGAGAATCTACTCTCCCGATCAAGAGCTGGGGGATCCTGGCGCGGCGTCAACCTACACGCCCTCGGACGCCTCCCTGGAGAGCATCGCCGTGAAGGAGCTTGCTCCTGGGGATTACCAGATCTGGGTTGAGCCCCGGCGTCTGCCCGAGGGTACAACCAAAATGATGCTGGAGCTCCTGCTCGATGTGAGCCTCCATGGCGTTGACCTGCACGTGTTCGAATTAGAGCTGTCGCCTGATCAGGTGGACATGCCCATCCATGTCGCCACAGTGCAGGCTGATGAAGACGGCCTCAAGCGTGTGATCTCTGCAGAACACTAAAGCGGGGTATGGAGAATGAAGCAGGCAGTGCAGCGCTGGTTTGAACAGTACTTTGGGAAGCACCTCGATCTGCGGGCGCGGTTTTTCAACCTGCTGGCCGTGGGCGGGATGGCGATCAGCCTGGTTATGGCCGTCACGACAGTTTTCACCGGGGCAGGGTTCGGCCATTTCCTCGTGAACATTGCCCTGGCCGCCGTTTCCTTTGGCCTGCTGTATTTCGCGCGGTTGACCGGAGACTACCAGCGCTGTTACTTGATCACCGTAATCTGCATCTTCATGATCCTTTTCCCGGGAGCCTTCTTCGTCTCCGATGGGTACCGGAGCGGCATGCCCGCTTTCTTTGTCTTTGCCGTGACCATCTCCGTGTTTATGCTGCGGGGGCGGACAGCCTTCGCCGTAGCCACCTTGGAGCTGGTCCTTTATGTCGGGCTCTGCCTCTACGCCTACTACAACCCCGATTCCGTCCGCCACTTCCCAAGTGAAGCAGCCATGCTGCGGGACATCATCGTTTCCTTTGTCTCCACCAGCATCGTCCTGGGAATTGTCATGCACTACCACTTCCGCCTCAACTATGAGCAGCAGATGGAGCTGGAGGAAGCCAGGGAGGAGGCCCTGGCCCTGAACAGGGTCAAGACCACGTTCCTGACCAACATCAGCCACGAAATCCGTACACCGATCAACGTGGTGCTGGGGATGAACGAGATGATCCTGCGGGAAAGCACCTCTGACCAGATCCGCCGCTACGCTTCCAACATCCAGATCGCCGGCAAGAGCCTGCTCACCCTGATCAGCAATGTCCTGGACATCGCCAAGATCGAATCGGGCAAGCTCGAACTGATCCCGGAAAACTACAACACGGTGGACCTGATCTTCGACCTTGTGGTGATCGGCAGGGAAAGCGCCGCCCGCAAGGGGCTCGTGTTTCAAACCCAGGTAGACCGCAGCCTGCCCAGCTCCTTTTTCGGCGATTCCTTCCACATCAAGCGCATCGTGGTCAATTTCCTGTCTAACGCGGTGAAGTACACTCCCGAGGGGTTTGTCACCTTGGGGTTCAGCTGCCGGACCCAGGGAGATCAGACCCTGCTCTGCATCTCCGTGCAGGATACGGGGATCGGTATCGACCCGGGTGATCTGGAACGCCTCTTCCAGTCTTTCACCCGGGGCGGGCCGTCGCACCGGGTGATCGAAGGCTCCGGTCTCGGCCTCGCCATCGCCAGAGAGCTGTGCGATCGCATGGGCGGTACCATCCATGTGGAAAGCAAAGTGGGCTTTGGCAGTACGTTTACGGTAGAGATACCCCAGGTGGTGGTCGATCCCACGCCCTTGGGGCAGTGGGAATCCCATCAAGCGGCCGTATTCCTAGATGGGACAAGCTTTGTTGCTCCAGCGGCGCGGGTGCTGATCGTAGACGATAACCAGGAGAACTTGGAGGTGACCAAGACCCTCCTAAAGGAGAACCTCCTGCAGGTTGATACCGCCCTCAGCGGCCGGCAGTGCCTGGCTTTGGCCGAACGGCGCAGCTACGACCTGATCCTCATGGACTACATGATGCCGGAGCTGGACGGCCTTGAGACTCTCCGCCTTCTGCGGAAGAGAGGCATCGACACTCCTGTGGTGGCGGTTACGGCCAACATCCTGCCGGGTACTAAGGAGACGCTGATGGAAGCAGGATTTGCCGCTTTCCTGACAAAACCGATCATCTGGAACCAGCTGCAGCAGGTACTGGTGGAGCTCCTGCCCCAGGAGCTGGTGCAGCCCAAGGCCAGGCGGACCATCATCGACACCAGGAAAGAAGCGGAGCTCAAGCAGAAGCTCATGCCCTTCGGGGTCTCAGCCAGCGAAGGGTTGAAGTATGTTAACGGCGATCTGGAACAGTACAAGGCTTTGAGCAGCATCTTCTGTGAGTATTCGGGAGAGAGCAAGCAGGAGATCCTCGATCTCTTGGCGGCAGGCGATTTCGAGAACCTAACTTACGTGATCCATTCCCTGAAGAGCAAGGCCCTGGCCGTAGGCGCCGTAGAACTGTCCAACCAGGCGGCGGCGATGGAGGAGCACCTGCGCCGGGGCGATGGGGAATACGCACGGGTGGCCGCCCCTCTTCTGATGTTCACCTGGGATCGGGTTTTGGCCGGGCTGAAGGAGGTGGAAGCATGCCTCGAGTGTTAGTGGTCGACGATGATGTGATGCTCCTCAGGATGGCGGAACAGCTCCTCAAGGCTGAATACACGGTGGAGCTGGCCAGATCGGGCTGGGAAGCCATTGCCTCCGTGGCCAACGGTCCCCGTCCTGACATCATCCTGCTGGATATTGACATGCCGAAAATGGACGGCTACGCGACCCTGCGTAAGCTGCAGGAGCTGGACCCGGATATCCCCGTGATCTTCCTGACAGGTTTGACGGAGACGGAGTACGAACTGAAGGGCCTCACATCTGGCGCGGTAGATTACATCACCAAACCCTTTGTAAAAGAGATCCTGCTCGCTCGTATCAGGGTCCATCTCAACCTGGCCAGGAAGCTCAAGAACATGGATCCAGACAAGGTGGAATCCTTGAAGCGCAAACTCAATGATACGGAACTGTCGGTGGCCAAGATGATGGCCTTGGGCTACACCAACTCGGAGATCGCAGAGCAGCTGCACTATTCCTACAACTACGTGAAAAAGGTAAGCTCAGTAATCTTCAGTAAACTGGGCATTTCCCGGCGCAACGAGATTCGCGACTTCCTCATCCAGTAACCTGGCCCGGCTGGGGTCACCAAGCATCCGCAATATCTACTGGCGCCCAGGCGGCATAAATACTATAATAGAACAAGCCGTAAAGTCATTTTTCCAGAGGAGCACAGTGATGAAGGAAAAGCAGCTGAACAGAGTGATTGTGGATGTGCAGGATGTGCACAAATCCTTCGGGTCGCAGCACATACTGAAAGGAGTCAGCCTCCAGGTTCGTGAGCAGGAGGTGGTGGTGATCTGCGGCCCCAGCGGTTCGGGCAAGAGCACGTTCATCCGCTGCATCAACGGCCTGGAGAAGATCGACCAAGGGTCCATTTTTGTCGATGGGCTGCCTGTCCACGATCCCAAGACCAGATCGACGGAGATCGCGAAAAGGGTGGGCATGGTCTTCCAGGACTTCAACCTTTTCCCGCACATGACTGTGCTGGAGAACGTTACCCTGGCCCCCATCAAGGTGAAGAAGATGCCCAAAGAGGAGGCGCGTGAACTCGCGCTTGATCTCCTATCCAAGGTGGGCATCCGCGATCAGGCAGACAAGTACCCCGCTGCCACTTCGGGCGGACAGAAGCAGCGCGTAGCCATCGCCCGCGCCCTGGCCATGCAGCCAGATGTGATGCTCTTTGATGAACCCACTTCCGCCCTCGATCCAGAGATGATCGCGGAAGTACTGGACGTGATGAAGCAGCTGGCCAAAGCCGGCATGACCATGATCGTGGTCACCCACGAGATGGGCTTTGCCCGGGAAGTGGCGGACCGGGTGATCTTCTTTGACGAGGGTGTTATCTTGGAGGAAGCCCCGCCTGAAAAGTTCTTCACCGCACCCGAACAGGAACGCACCAAGCGTTTCTTGGCGCAGATCCTCTAACCAACTGAATCTCCAGATAAGGCGAACCGAGCCCTACGGTGTCCAGCACCGGCAGGGCTTGTTTTTTTGTCCCTGTAAAATCTGAAACGATTCGTAAGGAAAAATGACACGATCTGAAAACTTCGGTCCTTGGCTGCAAGGTAACATTAAAGTAACCGAAAGGTGAACACCGAGAAGCGCCCGACAGAAAAGAAGAGTACAGAAAGGAGAAGAAGCATGAAGAGATTGGTCACGTGTTTGCTGTTGCTGTGCCTGTTCAGCGCCCCCGCGCTGGCAGCGGATTACAAGATCGGGTTCAACAATGCCCTTTCCGGAGTGTACTGCCTGGATATCTTGGAGAACTTCGCGATCTACGCGGCAGACGCACTGGACGTTGAACTCATCGTGGTGAATGACGAGGCTACTATCGAAAAGTCCATCGCTAATGTGGAGAACTTAATCGCCTCGGGAGTTGACGGCATCATCTACTTCGGCCTCTCCGACGCCACCTTTGCCATCGTGGGCAAAATATGCGCCGATGCGGGAGTGCCTTTTGTGCTCTACGATCACCTTCCCACACCGCAGACCCTGGAACACCTGCGCAGCAACCCATACTTCGTAGGCGCCGTGGGTGAAGATGACTACGACGCCGGCTATCCCATCGGGGAGTTCGCCGCGAACACCGGAGCCAAGACGGCAGTGCTGGTCACCGGTCAGCGCGGGGACACGACCCATGAGGCTCGGGTCAAGGGCTTTACCGATGCTTTTTCAAGCGCTGGAGGAAAGGTTCTGGATGTGGCTTGGTCGGCTACCGACGGACGGGCTGAGGCTCTGAAGAAGAGCGAAGACCTTCTCGTAGCCTATCCTGATGTTGAGGTTGTCTACACCACCTCGGGCGAACCGGCAGTTGCCGCCATGGAAGTCCTGCAGAAGTATGCGGACCTGGACATCCAGTACTATGTCACCGACCTGGATCCCCCCATCCTGGAAGGGCTGCAGGAAGGCAAGATCAGCGCAGCAAACGGAGCGCACTGGATCAACTCCGGGCTTGCCGTTGCCCTGCTCCACAACTTCCTGGAAGGGAACGCCATCAAGGACGCCAACGGGAAGGCGCCAGTATTCCATGTACCCATCATCGTGCTGGAAGCCGGGCAGTACAAGGCCTATGAAGAGCAGTGGCTGAACAACATGCCCTTTACCCCCGATGAGATCAGAAATCTCAGCGTGAAGTTCAATGCAGCAGCATCTGCGGACACCTTCGCAGACCTGCTCGCCAACTACTCTGTTGAGCAGCGCGTCATGGACAAGTATGAAGTAGGCTTGATCACAGAAGCAGATCTAGAAAGGTACGGCTTCTAGCACACAGCTGGGCTGCCAAACACCTCTGGGGCTTTGGCAGCCCCTTCTCTAAAAGGGGTTGACGTACATGGATAGGAAAGCCGTGGCAGGAGCAGCTGCCAACCCGCTGCTTGAGCGCTTTGGCCAGAAGAGGATGCAGCAGGTTCTGGTTCTGGCGGGGCTGCTGCTGGTCTTCATCATCATCCATTTTGCCACCGGCGGCAGATTTCTCACCAAGCGAAACCTGGGTATCATCGTTTCCCATGCCGTAATACCTACCTTCATCACCTGGGGCCTGGTGTTCTCCTTTACCAGCGGAATGATCGATCTTTCCATCGGTTCAATCGTGGTCTTAGCTTCCAACTTTGCAGGGATCATGGGCCTCAAATTCGGTTACGCAGGACTGCTGCTTGGCGGACTCGCGGCCGGTGTGGCTCTCCAGGCCCTTAACGGCGTGGTGTTTCTCAAGACAAAGATCCCGCCCTGGGTGGCCGGTTTGGGCATGGCCATGATCTACGAGTCCATCGGCGCCTTTTACTCCAACATGGCTGTCAGGCGGGGAGAAATGGTGGTAAGCCTTGGCTCCCAGCTGCGGGGTTTGGGGCAGCTTCCATTCAACGTGCTGATGCTTGTTCCCGGCCTGATCGCTGTATACATCCTGTTCTGCCGGACCAGTATCGGGCTCAATGTCCGTGCGGTGGGAAGTGACCTGCGGGTGACCAAAGAGATGGGGATCAACCCAAACCGCGCTAAGTTTTTGGGCATGGTGGTCTGCGGCATCTTCATCGGGCTGGGCTCCGCTATCAATGAAAGTTACGTTGGCCAGCTGCTGCCCCGCACGGGGTTGACTACTGTGGCGACGATCTTCCAGCCCTTGACCGCTGTGCTCATCGCCAGTTCCATGGGCGCCATCTTCAACCTGGTCATCGGGGTGGTCATCGGCACCATTTCCCTTTCGGCTCTGTTCAACGCCCTGACCCTGCTCGGTGTGCCTTCAGGAACATGGCAGGAAGTGGTGCTCGGCATACTGGTCATCGCAGTAACCGTTGTATCCATGCGCGGCGAGGAGGGTGTCGTGAAATGAGCAGGGAAAACGCATGTGTCCTTAAGGTGGAGGGGCTCTGCAAGAACTTCGGACCGACTCGCGCCGTTGCAGACGTTTCGCTGGAATTCAGGGCCGGGGAAGTTCACGGCTTGATCGGCGAAAATGGTTCGGGGAAATCAACGCTGATGGGCATGGTTGCCGGCATCCACAGCAGAGACAAAGGACGGATGTTCAAAGGGAATCAGCTCTACGATCCAGAAAGCCCCGCCCACGCCAATGAGCAGGGCATCAGCATGGTAGTGCAGGAACTGGGCCTGGTAGACGGCTTGACGGTCGCGGAAAACATCTTCCTGGGAAAGACCGAACAGTTTGCCCAGCGCGGCGTGATCAACCTGCGCAAAATGCGCGCCGCTGCTGAGGAAGCCTTTGCCGCCTGGGGTATCACTCCGGTTCCCCTGGATGCGCTGGCCCGCAGCCTCACGGTAGAAGAAAAGAAACTGGTGGAGCTTGTCCGGGCTCTCTCGGTCGATCCCGATGTCCTCATCCTCGATGAGATCACCGCCGCCTTTTCCCACAACAACCGCGCCCTGCTCTATGATCTTCTGGTTAAGCTGAGGGACCAGGGAAAACTGATCCTTTTCGTCTCCCACAACCTGCCGGAGATCTTGGAGCTCTGCGATCGAATCACAGTTCTCAAGGACGGCGAAAAGGTGACCACCATCGCGGCAGAAGGTGCGACTGAAGACCAGCTCAAGCGCCTCATGGTGGGCCGTGAGGTTAAGGAGACATACTTCTACACTCCCGCCCAAACGACTGGTTCAAAACCCGTCTTGACCGTGGACGGGATCAGCGTCGATGGTATGCTGCACAATGTATCCTTTGAACTGCGCCGCGGTGAAGTGCTGGGCGTGGGGGGCTTGAGCGATTCAGGCATCCACGAGTTGGGCAGGGTCCTGTTCGGGCTGTCCAAACCCGACCAGGGGAAGGTCATCCTGACGGAAACCGGTGAGGTCATTGACTCACTGCGCAAGGCCATCGACAGAGGAATCGCCTATGTCCCCAAGGACCGGGACACGGAGGCCCTCATGGTCCGGGCGACCATCGAAGACAACCTCTGCCTGCCGTCCACTGACTCCTTTGTCGGCCGGCTGGGTTTTTTGAGCCCGAGGAAGAGAAAGGCCTTTGCCCGGGAGCAGCTGGCGGCATTTGAAATCAAGGCCAGTGGGATCCGGCAGGCTGTGAACCAGCTTTCCGGAGGCAACCGCCAGAAGGTGAGCTTGGCCAGCTGGCTGTCCCGGCCGAACAGGATCCTCATCTTGGACTCGCCGACCCGCGGCGTGGATGTGGGCATCACGGCGAACATCTACAAGCTGATCGCCGAGGTCAAAAAGCAGGGCATCGGGATCCTGCTCATCTCCGACGAACTGCCCGAACTGATCGGCTGTTCGGATCGGATCTTGATCATGAAAAACGGTGCTGTCGCCAAAGTCTTCGAGCGTGCGGAAGGGTTTGGCGAACACAGCATAGTGCAGGTGATGATCTGATGAAAACAAGGAAGCTCTCTTTGGAGCACATCATACCCTTTGCTGGACTGGTCTGCCTGCTCCTCCTCTTTACGGTGCTGGTCGGCAGCAAGTTCTGGCGGCCGTACAACCTGCGGTCCATCCTCAATCAAACCGTTCTGTACATGTTCGGCGGCCTGGGCTTGATCTTTGTCATCGCCCAGGGAAGTATCGACCTTTCCCAGGGGGCGGTACTGGCCCTTACAGCCACGATCAGCGCCATACTGGTGAACAAATATGGACTGTGGCTGATCTTTCCCGCAGCCATTTTGACCGGGGCCCTGTTTGGACTGCTCAATGGAGTGATCATTAGCAAACTGAAGGTCCCTTCCGTCACCTGCACCCTGGCGTTTTCCATCGCCTACAGGGGACTGCTGCCCGTGTTTACCCGGGGCGGCCCGATCTACGTTCCCTTCAAGCTTTTTGACCTGTACAACTTTAAAAACATGTTCCCTGTCTTGGTCCTGCTGACACTGATCTTCGGCTACCTGTTTGAGTACACCAAACTGGGGTACTACACCAAGGCCGTCGGCGAAAATGAGATCAAGGCCCGCAACAGCGGGGTGCCGGTGGAGAGAGTGAAGATCATATCCTATGTCCTTTGCGGCATCATGGCGGGCATAGCTGGGGTGTTCACCCTCAGCCGCGTCGGCGGCGTCGATGTGTCCATAGGCAACTTCTTCGAACTCGAGGTCATGCTGGCCATCTTCACCGGTGGAGTGCCCGTGACCGGAGGGATGTCCACCCGCATCTACCGGCTCTTTGTCGGTGCCCTGACTATCGGTGTCTTGGTCAACGGGCTTACTCTCTACGGGGTAAGCGCAGCGCTGGCCGAGGGCCTTAAGGGTTTGATGCTGATCGGGCTGGTGTTCATAACCGCCCGTTTCACCATGGGCAGGGAGGCAGCCGCCGCGTAGAGAAGCTTCGGCAGAGGCATGGGCATTACCAATGAAAGGAGATAGAGGGTTATGAAGTGCACGAAAGAGCACAGGCTGAGCTACACCGCAAGGGCGGAAGAGATCGTAAAAGGCCTCAGCCTGGAAGAAAAGGTCTACTTGATGAGCGGCCATGTGCAGCTTGAACAGATGATCCAGGATATGAAAGAGGATCCCAACAAGCACTACAATTACATTCCCTATCCTGCAGGGGGCATCGAGGAGAAGGGCGTTCCCGCCATGAAGTTCTGCGACGGCCCGCGGGGCGTTGTCTGCGGCGTCGGACAGAGCACCTGCTTCCCTGTGACCATGCTCAGGGGCGCCACCTTCGACGTGGAGCTGGAGGAAAGGGTGGGCCGGGCTATCGGTAAGGAGATCAGGGCCTGGGGCGGCAACCTGTTTGGAGGGGTCTGCATCAACCTCCCCTACAACCCTGGGTGGGGAAGAAGCCAGGAGACTTACGGCGAAGAGTCATTCCACCTGGGCCAGATGGGATCGGCCCTGGTACGGGGCGTACAGGCTGAGAACGTCATCGCCTGCGTCAAGCACTACGCCTTCAACTCCATGGAGATCTCCCGGTTCAAAGTGAACGTGGAATGCGACAAGCGCACCGAGCGGGAGATCTACGGGATCGACTCCTGTGGGGCATTTCCTAATAAAAACTCTATCGCACGATGGTCATGTAGTAGCCCTGTACCTGCCGGACGAGTTCGCCGAAGTAGAGGTTGGTGTCCTCGAAAGTGCCGATGTAGTCTTCGCCCAGCATTTTGGTTATGTGGGAGCGCACCGCAAACTCAGGCAGTTTGCCCACAATCCGCTCTCCATCGAAGAGAAAACTCACCTGGACCGGCGTGGCGAAACTGCCGTCTGCAGTGAAGTCTCCTCCCGAGCAGAGCAGGGCCAGGATGGCTGGGCGGCCTTGGAGCACGCCGGCTATGTTCTGGCTGTCCGCCCTAAAAGCGAGGAGGCTGCCCAGGGGCCCGTCGATGGTCGGCGGATCGTCGTAGTCACCCGAGGCCGCGCCCGTATGGGCCAGACCGTAGGTTTCTGCCGTTCTCTTATCGGTGAGCACGGCTGCGAGCCTTCCGTTCTCGATGACCGGCAAGCGGTTACCCGGCAGGACGACACCTTCCGTATCGAAGAAGGTCATGGGCCTCAAGGCGGGATCGCGGTTGACGTCGATGGTTACTTTCTCGGAGAAGAGCTGCTCTCCCAGCTTGCCGCTGAAGAGCGAACTGCCCTTGGCAAAGCGTTCGCCGTGTAACTGCCGGGCCAGGAAGTAGAGCAGAACGTCGTGGTCCCACATGAACACGGGAAGCACATCCCCCTCGGGGAGCTCAACCTTGTTGCGGTAAGCTTCCAGGAAGGGGCGGTTGAAGCTCCAGAACTTTTCCTGGTCAAAACTGCGGGTAAGGCAGAACACCGCTCCGTCGAACAGGTTGGCTGTGGCCTTTTCCTTGAGCATCAGCATGAGCGCGAAATGGGCATCTCTGTACTCCAGATCGAGCCCCTCGCTGTTGCGCATCTGCACGATCTGCTCCGTACTGGCGATGCTCTCTGAGAAGGAAAAATCGGGGTAATCCTTCCGCAGGGTGTTGAGCACGCTCTCGGCTTGTTCAAGAAGCTCCTGGGAACTCATGGGTGCTTCGTTCAGGCATCGGTGATCGCGCAGGTTCTGGGTGAGCGGATAGGGATACTTGATGCCCGCCTGCAGGTTCTGGGCCGCCTGTTCCAGGAGGACGTCTTCTGGAGTGTCGCCCACCGTTCCAGCGACTCCGATCAGGCCATCCCGGTAAACCCTGACTCCCTTTTTGGTTATGTCCTTAACACGTACAGCGGCCACCTCACTGGCCTGAATGCGGGCCGCGGTCTCCTTGGTGCGGATGGTGATGATTTCCTGTTTCACATCATTCCCCCCTTATTGAACCTGCAGTTTTCTCACGCGGGTATAGGGGCCGCCGAAGCCCACCGGCAGCGGGTACTGCTCCATTTTCCCGCAGCCGCCGCCAACGAAGCTGCCCAGCCTGAATTCCTGGCTGAGGGCATCAACTTCCTGCAGAGTGGTGAACACGTTGCCCGTGATCACTGAAATGCGCAGCGGTTTTGTGATCTTCCCGTTTTCGATCTTGTACGCCCGGGCGGGGGCCAGGGTAAAGGTGGACATGCCCGAGCCGTGCTTGATGGTGTCCACAAAGATGCCTTCTTCCATCTCGGCCAGGATATCCTTGAGCGGCCGATCGCCTCGATCGATGTAGGTGGTGGTCATGCGCACGATGGGCTCAAACTCGAAGCTCACCGCCCGGGCATTGCCCGTGGGCTCTTCGCCGAGGGCTACCGCGGTGGCGGTGCTGTGCAGCCGGCCGGTGAGGATGCCAGCTGAGATGATCTCGGTCTTCCTGCCACGGGTGCCCTCATCGTCGAAGGGGGTGTAGCCGCTGCCGGTTTCGCTGCTGTCATCGATGATGGTCAGAAGATCGCGGCCGATGCGCTTGCCCAGGGCCCATTCTGCCTTCATGGTTTCATCGCCTACCATGAAGTCGGACTCGCTTTTGTGACCGAAGCTTTCGTGGGTGAACACGCCTGTGGCTTCCGGGCTGAGGAGGACTTGGTACTCACCGGGGACAACCGGTTCGGCATCGCGCACGTAAGCTACATCCTTGGCCATCTCCTCAAGGAAGAACTCCTTGAAACCCCGCAGTTCGTCGAAGGTGGTAGCTGCCTTGGAGACGACCATCTGGTCCCGCTTCTCGCCGAACACGATATCCAGCGCAAAGCGCATGCCGCAGATCTGCCGGTCGAAAGTCAGGTCGGCGCCGAGGGATGAGTAGAACGACTTCACCGTGCGGTTGTCGACATAGTACGAAGTGTGGTTGACCACGGCAGGATCAGTGATCTTCCGCAGGATCTTTTCCAGCAGAGCTTTCTTTTCTTCCAGGGGCACGTCTCCAACGGATTTCTGCTGGTATCTGAGGAGCGTCTCCCGGTTTACCTCAAACTCCCTGACGAGGGGATGCTCCGAAATGCCGGGATTGGGCGCGGCCATCTGGGCCAGGCTGTCGATCTGGGCCTGGAGGTTCTCCAGGTCTGTGGTCGAGCTGTAGTACCAGCGCTGCCCATCGAAGACCCTGATCAGGGCCCCTTTGATCCGCCGCACTTTCTGTCCCTGCAGGGTCCGCTGCTTAAAGCGGATCTCCGTGGTCACGGACTCCTCCAGGCGGACATCTACATACAAGCCTTGGGGAAAGATGAACATTCTTAACCTCCTCTGGATCTAGGTAGACAGTCCTCTGCTCCGTCCTCCGTTTCTTGCTACTTTTCTGGCGATGGCTGCCGATTTCCTCCTTTGTCTCAAATGCTTCAGCCCTAGGCACCGAAAAAAGGTTAAGGCCGCGGGATAGAGAAATATTAGAAAAAAGCCAAAGCGCCCGGCGCAGGCCGGAACAAGCAAGTGAGAAGGGATGAGCTGCATGAAGATCACGTTCTTGGGACATGCCTGTTTTCTTCTGGAAGACTCCCAGACTAAGGTGCTGATCGATCCCTATTTGACTGGGAACCTCTTGGCGGGGGCGGAGGCCGATCGAGTTGAGGCCGACTTCATCCTGGTCAGCCACGGTCACCATGATCATGTGGGGGATGCGGTGAGTATCGCTAAGCGGACCGGGGCCGTGCTCTGCTCGACCGTGGAAGTGTCTCGGGAGCTGTTCAGCGGGGAAGGCCTGAAGACGCTGGCGGGCAACATTGGAGGTACGATGCAGACCTCATTCGGCAGTGTGAAGCTGGTCCCCGCCCAGCACGGAAGCGGGGTGCCTGGCGGGTTGGCCTGCGGTTTTGTAGTGGAGATGGAGGGCCGAAAGGTTTACCATGCAGGCGATACGGGGCTCTTTGCCGACATGCAGCTGCTCAAGGGGGAAGAGCTGGATGCAGCTCTCCTGCCCATCGGCGATTTCTACACGATGGGGCCTGCCGATGCGGTGAAGGCTGTGGACATGATCCGGCCGAAGCTGGCCATCCCCATGCATTTCAACACCTTCCCCGCGATCAAGCAGGACCCCGTCAAGTTCAAGAGATCAGTTGAAGAGCTCGATCTCTGCCGGGTGGTCATACTGGAACCGGGGCAGAGCTTCGAACTTTAGGCGGCAGCCCGCCCGGCGGGCTTCGCCGGGAAGATTCTTGCTTTCAGAGTCAGGTACCTGCCGGCCAGCCAGTCGCTGAGGACCACCAGGATTGCGAAGATCAGCAGGATTAAGGGCAGCGGAAGCTGCGGCCGGATGAAGACTGCGGTGCAGGCCAGGATCAGCCAGTGGATCACGTAGATTTCCGTGATGTTCTTGCTCAAGCGGGACAGGGCCTTGACGATGCTTTCTGGCATGAGGGCAGTAAGGAAGTAGAAGGCGCTGGTCCAGGCCAGGACAAAAGCCGACATGAACAGGCTGCCCAGGAGATTGTGGTGGAAATAGTCGGATGCCACTTCATGGACTTCCCAGCCGAAGCTGATGCCGTAGTGCCTGAAGAGAAGCCAGCAGGCGAGGAGCGCTGGGAGAGAAACCATCAGGCAGATCTGGTAAAGGCGCTTCTTATCCTGGCAGCGCAGGAGCAGCTGGCCGAAGAGGTAGCCCAAGATGGGATAAGGGATCCAGCTCAGGAAGGGGAACCAGGAGGACTCATGGGTTCCCCAGAACAAGCCGGCCAGCCTGACCAGGACAGGCGAGGACGGGGTGGTTCCCGCGAGCAGGAGGTTGAGCGCGGCACAGGCAAAGGAAGCAGCCGCGTAGTGGACGCTTTCAAACCTCAGTTTTGCTGCAAGCGCAAAGAAGAGAAAGGCCAGGCCAGCGAAGGGCAGTATGTCCACCCCAAATAGATAGTCTACTCCTGCTTCCAAGAAGGCTGCATCGCCCGTCCTCAGGTACAGAGCACACATGCTCAGGTAGTCTCGGAAGAAGGCGAAGACGAAACCCAGCAACAGAATACTCAGGCCGCGGCGGGCGAGTCTTCCTGGGGTGTTCTTCCTTGAATAGACGACTCCTACGCCCAGGGCAAACATGAACACGGGCGCTGCTGGCGGGCTGCCGAGGAAGACTATGAGGCGGTTGGCGAAGTTCGGTTCCCACTCGGCGAAGGAAAAGATCTGCATGCTGTGGACAAGCAGCATGAACAGGATAGCCAGTCCCTTGATTACATCCAGCTCCAGCTGCCTGCCGCGGTTGACCGGGCTGTCGGCAAGAAGTTTCGGTTTCTCCATGGGTATCCTCCCTTTGGATAGGTTTATCTGCTTAAGCTGCAGCACCCCCGGCGGTCTTGGGGGGGAGCAGCTTAGCTTTCAGGAGCAGATACCTGCAGGCCAGCCAGTCTGTGACTGGTACCAGGAACAGGAAGTACACCACGATCCAGGACAGCTCAAAGGGGCCTTGGAGGATGACCCAGGTGAACCCCAGGATCAGCCAGTGGATCACGTACATCTCCGTGATGTTCCTGCTCCAGCGGCAGAGCGAGTTCCGGACAAAATCAGGGAGCTGAGGAGTAAGGAAGAAGAACACACTGATCCAGGCGATCACCATATTCAGCAAGATCAGATTGCCCATGAGGGTGTGCTGGAAGTACGAGCGTTCCCAGAAACCATCCACCCATCCGATATCAATGTCCTGAAGCCGGGCGAAGATGACGAATGCCAGGAGCGCTGGGATAGAGATCCAAAGGCAGTCCTTGTAAAAGCGCTGCTTGTCGCGGCAGCGCAGCAGCAGCTGCCCAAACAGATACCCAGCGATGGGGAAGGGTATCCAGGTCAGGAAGGGGAACCAGGTGTATTCACTGGTTCCCCAAATCAGGTCTGTAACTCTGTACAAAGCCGGCGATTCAAAGGTAATTCTGGACAGGGGGAGGTTGGCCGCCGCGCAGAGCAGGGCCGCGGCGATGTAGTGGACGGTCCGGAAACGCAGTTTGATCGCTGCAGCGAAGAACAGGCATGCCAGCCCGGCGAAGGCCAAGATGTCTATGGCAAAAAAGTACGTCACCGCATCTTCCAGGTTCTCCGCCTCGCCTGTCAGGAGATACGCAGCGCAGAAGCTCAGTGAGTCTCGGACGAAGTTCAGAGCGTACGCCAGGACGAAGAGGCGAAGGCCCCTCAGAGCCAAGGCCTTCACGGTGCTTCTCCTCGAGTAGACCACGCCGACCCCCAGCGCAAACATAAACACCGGAGCCGCGGGCGGGCCGCCCAGGAACCTGATCAGCCGGGTCCCCCAGGTTGGCGCAAAGGGATAAGCAGCGAAAGCCTCGTGCACATGTACCAGCAGCATGAAAAGGATGGCCAACCCTCTTACCACGTCGAGCTCAAGCTGGCGGCCGCGGTTGACGGGGCTGTCCGCGAAAAGGCCTGCGTGGTCCATCGATGTTTCCTCCTGTGTTTTTTGGCTGCCTTGCTAGTAAAGCTGTTTCTGGTTCTCCGCGTATTCCTCAAAGAGCTTTACGCATTCGTCGCGCCCGTATTCCTCGATCAGGAGAACTGAACTGTCTGCCCTGCCCCCTTCGATGAAGCGATAGATGAAGTCATCGCGGAAACCTATGGCCTCCGCATCCTCCGGCCTGGCACCGTAGATTACGTGGGTGATGTTGGACCAGATGATGGCACCCAGGCACATGGGGCAGGGATAGCCCGTGGCATAGAGGGTGTAACCCGAAAGATCATGCGTCCCCAAGACGCGTCCGGCTTCCCGTATGGCGTTGACTTCCGCGTGGGCGGTGGGATCGTGATCCCGCAGAACGCTGTTGGAAGCTACCACGATGATGTTGCCCTCCGAGTCGAAGATGGCAGCGCCAAACGGGCCTCCGATATTCTCGTTTATGGTCTGGCGGGCCCTGGCCACTGACTTCTTCAGGGCTTCATCGAGGAAGCTCTGCCAGCGCCGGTCTTCGGAAAGGTCCACCGGGAAGTCGAAGTACTTGTCGGTGTAGGGTTCATTTTCCAGTTTGTAATGCCACCACTCTTCAGGATAGGGTTCAAAGCCTGCCGCGACCATGGCATCCCGCAGGATGGCGCGGTTGGCAGCCTGTTCAGGAGTGATCTGATCTGTGCCGTGATGGGAGCTCTCATCGAGGAAGTCAAAGGGACTGCCCATATCCACTTCTTCAAGGGTGTCCTTGTAGACGATGGTCAGATCGACTGTGCTTCCCCGGGAATGGCCCGATCTGAGAGCGATGTAGCGCTGTTCAAAGAGGAGGGACTTGTCCACATTGGGGTAAAAGTCCTCTTTCATCTTCTGATCAGCAAGATCCGCACCCCAGAACACGAAATGCTCCACGGCACGCAGCGGGCGGTAGGCGTCATAGATCTTGATGTAGTACCCCTGTTCATCCAAGATCTCCGCAGCCTTCTTCAGGGCTTCCGCCGCTTCTTTGGTGAGGATGGCGGTTGGAGCGTTGTAGCCGCTGATGCGCGTTCCTACGAAGTTATAGTCCGTGAAGTAGCGGATTTCCAGCTGGACCGTGGGGATTACGTCAGTGACATACACAAACCCCTCTGGCAGCTCAAATCCGAGCACCGGCAGTGACAACAGTGCGACCAGCAGAACGACCAGGACAACGGAAACGTTTCTCTTCATGATCTGCACCCCACTTTCACAGTTTTGTGACCTGTCACCGATTGGCGACATGTTTACATTTCCTTTTCTGAACAGAAATGGTATTTCCTGCCTGGTTAGGGTTTCCTTTGGAGTTACTTTTTCGAAACTGCGCCCAGAGCAGGTTTTCCCCAATCGCTGTCAAAGATGAAGACTGAGTGAACTACCGTTGGGAAGGAAGTGGCTGGAGTGAAGAGCGTACGCCGGCTTGTGATCGCCCTGGTCCTAGCATTGCTGCTGCCTGGAGGAGCCTTGGCCGAAGGGGCGGTGAAGAACGTAATCCTGCTCATCGGGGACGGCATGGGGTTTGGCCAGATCACTGCGGCGAGGCTCAGCCTGGCGCAGGGAGCCTATTCGCAGCTCAACTTGGACACCATGCCCTATACCGGTTTGTCCATCAACTTCGCTGCTAACAACATAATTACGGATTCGGCGGCAGCCGCCACCGCCCTGGCCACCGGTTTTCGCACGGAAACTGGCCGCTTGGGTGTCCTCCCCGACGGAACTCCCGTGCAGAGCATCCTCCTGCGGGCCAAGGAGATGGGGAAGAAAACGGGCATAGTGGCCACCGTGAGCCTGACCGATGCCACGTTGGCGGCTTTTTTGGTCAACGCTGACCACCGGGCTTTCGAACGGGAAATTGCCGCGGCCATCCTGGCTGCCGAGGTCGATGTGCTCTTAGGGGGCGGCGGAGATGCTTTCGGAATAAACCCCTTTACGAAAAAGCCCAAGTCTAATGCCTTGATCCTGCAGGCCTTGGAGCAAGGGTATACCTTCGTGGCTGACCGGGCTGGGCTCCTTGATATGGAGATCACTCCTGACCTGAAGCTGATCGGATTGTTTATTGGGGGAGATATGAGTTTTGACATTACGCGCCTCCCCACCGAGCCATCACTACTGGAGATGGCGGAGCGGGCTCTGCAGGTGGTAAGCCAGGAGCCGCAGGGATTCTTCCTCTTGATAGAAGGCTCCCGCATCGACCGGGCCGGGCACACCAACAGCATAAAGGAACTCATCGGCGAGATGCTCATGTTTGACCAGGTGGTAGGGTTGGCTCTAGACTTCGCCCGGGCCAACCCGGGAACCTTGGTAGTGGTCACCGCCGACCACGAAACGGGAGGCTTGGCCATTACCGGCGGCAATCCGTCCGGGGAAGGGGTCACCCACGGCTGGGCAGCTACAGCCCACACAGGCAGCATGGTGCCCATCTACGCCTTCGGTCCCGGCGCCGAGCGGTTCACTGGGACCCTGCAGATCACCGAGATTCCGGTGCGCATCGCCGAACTCATGGGCATCGGCGATTTCCCCGCTGTGAAGGAAGGACAGTAGGCGGCAGCAGACCGCTTGCTAACGGTTGGTTAAGGAGCTTGAAACTTTCTGGGCGAGGCAGGATTCACAGAGAGCGAAGTGGAAGTGAGGAACAGGCAGTTGCCCGCAAGGGTGCTGCCTGTTTTAAGGCCTCCTTGAAGTCAGCTTTGCAGAGGGTTCCTGATCCGCGCTGACATGCACTAGTACTCGGATCCGAGGTAACGTCATGAACCGCAGCAGGGTCTGCAGTTGATCCGCTGCACACAGACACCCACGCACGCAGCACACTACGCAGTCAGAGATACGCTATTTCCGGAACAGAACAGAGCCAGGACTTGCGCCACTTTGTCACGATCAAGGATTAGGTTTTCTCTGCGCGGTGCAGCCATCTCGGCTGCACCTTTTTCGCGCTTGGGGGCTTCCCCGCCTGGGTATAAGTCTTCCGGAGATCTGGAACCCTAAGGGAGACGAAAACCCGAAGGAGGCTGAAGATGGAAGTCCACTGCACTGTTCAGAACTGCCAGTGGTGGGACGACAATTACTGTACCGCCAAGAGCATCTTGATCACAAGTGATGAAATCGGGGCTAGCCTTCCAGAGAGCTATGACTATCCAGATACGCAGAGCATCGTGGATCAATTTGGGGAGACATCAGTGGGATCGTGTGAAGCCACCTGCTGCAAGACATTCCGTGACAAGGGGACACCTTAACAGGTGTCTCAATTTTTTCCAAAATTGACTAACTCCTGACATAAGGTGTTAAGGAAGGAATCCCAATTTTGTTGGAGAAGTATGTTCTGCTCATGTTCATTTTTTAAAACGTAAACGCCGCGCTGGGCGTAAAGGGGGAATAAAGAGGAACAAGTAGGACTTGTGCAGCGCCTCAATTCGTCACGAGAAAGGAGAAACTGACTTGAAGAAAGCCTTTGTACTGATGTTTGTTCTGCTGTCCTTGGTCTTCACCAGCCTGGCCAGTGCTCAAAACATTGAAATAGTTTACTGGACACACACCGACGACAACCGCACAGAGATAGAGAACCGCTACATTGAGGAATTCCAGAAGCTGTATCCCAACGTGACCGTGAAGAGGGTAGTTTACGAAGCGGCCAAGATGGGCGATCTCGTGCTCACTGCTTTCTCCGCTCAGAACGCTCCTGACCTGTTCAACCTGCCGATTGAGCAGGAGTACGGCTATGTCATCCACGGCCGTGTGGCCCCGGTGAACTACGAAGCTGCGGGCTATGCCAATGCCGAAGAACTCATCGCCAACTACCTGCCGGGCACCTTTGATCCCGTTACCCTGGATGGCGAGATCTACGGCCTGCCTCTCGAACTCACCAACTGGTCCATTTACATTAACGACCGGATCTTCCGCGATGCCGGGCTTGATCCCGATGTGGACTATCCCAAGACATGGGAAGAAATGATCGAGATCTCCGAGAAGCTGGTCATCCGCGAAGGCGACATCATCATCCGCCGCGGTTTTGACTTCCGCTATCCTTATTACCTTGTAGCTATGCTGCCCATGGTCGAGCAGCTCGGCGGCGCCCTGCTCAGCGAGGATGGCAAGACCGCGATCGTCAATGACGAGGCTTGGATCCAGGTGCTCGAGTGGTTCCGGGAGTTCGGCCCTCATGGACGCAATCTCGGCAGCCCGACCTACACCGCTGCCCGCAAGGTTTGGGACTATGACAACAACGACATCGCCATGTGCCTGTCCGGTTTCTACCAGCAGGGACGTCTGCGCATCGACAACGAGGAGTTCTTCGAGAGCGGCGAATGGCGCGTTGTTCCTTACCCGGTGTTTGAAAACGCCGTTCAGGATGTTGCCTGCTCCTACTACGGCCACTATCTGATGGTGAATGCCCAGGCTTCTCAGGAGAAGCAGTACTGGGCATGGAAGCTCGCCGCTTACATGCTCGACCATCCGTGGGAGTACCTGGAAGTCGTCAACATCATCCAGCCCCGCAACGACCTGCTCGAAGACCCAAGGTTCATGGAACTGCCCTACATGGATGTGTTCATGAACGATATGGAGAGAGGGCACATCGTCTTCCTGCATGAGAACGGCTACCAGTTCGAGCGCTTCATCAAGGAAGCCGTGGAGAGCGTCATGCTGGAGAACATGGATACCCGCGAGGCCTTGGACATCCTGCGCGAGAAGATCCAGGAAGTGCTGGACGATACGTATTAATCTAGCCGCAAGCTGTTGAGAAGCCCGGGCTGGTCTCGGGCTTCTTCACTACTTTGTTTCGGAGGGAAATCATGCGCCGCAGACGAGGATTCAGCATGGAGAGGAAAAAGGCGATGTGGGGGTGGCTCTTTGTCCTGCCCGCCCTTGTCTTTTTCTCTGCCTTCAGTTTCTACCCGATCATCAACGCCTTTTATGAGAGCTTCTACAACAGGAACCTCCTGTCTTTGAGGCCCCCTCGTTTTGTAGGCTGGGACAACTACACTTATCTTTTCAGGTCTAAGGATTTCTGGCTGTCAGTGCAGAACACTGCCATCTTTACTTTGGGAACCTTCATCCCACTGGTATTGTTCAGCCTGTTGCTGGCGGTCTGCATCATGTCTATCCCCCGTTTCCGCCGTTTCTTCCAGCTATCGCTGTACGCACCGGCAGTGCTTTCCTCGGTGGTAGCTGCCCTGATCTGGCTGCTGATCTTCGACCCCCGCGGCCTGGCCAACCAGGGAATGAACGCCCTGCTCGGAACTTCAGGTGTGAACTACAAGTGGCTGTCTGATACCTTTATGCTGCGCCTATCCACGATCATCGTCTACTTCTGGAAGTATATCGGCTATTTTACCGTCCTTTTTGTCGCCGGTATTGGCGCCATCCCCTACAGCCTAACTGAAGCCGCGCTCATCGACGGAGCCAACCGCTGGCAGCTGTTCTGGCGGATCACCTTCCCGCTGCTCAAGCCAACGACGCTGCTGGTTTCGGTCATGACCATGATCCAGTGCTTGAAGACCTTCAGCACCCAGTATCTGTTTTCCACGTCCGGAGCGCCTACGCGTCCGATCAACGTGATCACCCTGAACATCTACAACACCGCGATCAAGGACTATCGGATCGGCAGAGCTACGGCCATGAGCATCCTGCTCTTTTTGGTCATGCTCGTATTCACCTGGCTGCAGCTCAGGCTCTCCCGAACCGAGGAAGTCACTTTCATGTAGGCGCCGCAAGAGGACAGGAGGGTTGTTATGCACACGAAAAAGACGCGTTCTTGGTACTTGGGCCATGTTTCCACGGGCTTTATGTGGTTTGTCCTTATCGCCGCCTGCGTGCTGGTTTTGATCCCCTTAGCCTTCATGTTCACGGCTTCGGCCATGCCGGCTAGGGACATCCTGCGCCTGCCCTATCCGTGGATCCCCAAAGGCTTTTACTGGCCTAACTTCTGGAATGGGATCAAGGGCCCGGAAGACGACTTCATCTTCTTCCGCAATGCCCTCAACTCCCTGATCGTCGCGGGCAGCGTAGCTTTCTTTACGGTGGTGCTGTCAGCGATCACCGGCTACGGCCTGGCTAAGTTCAAGTTTAAAGGCCGGAATCTGGTCTTTATGCTGATCATGGCCACCATGATGATTCCCTTTGAGGCCATCATGATTCCGTTATACATGGTGGTGATGCGTATGGGCCTGCAGGACACCTACGCCGGTTTGATCCTGCCTTTCCTGGCCAACGCCTTTGGAGTCTTCCTGATGCGCCAGTACTTGATCACCTTCCCCGACGAGATCCTCGATGCCGCGCGCATCGACGGTGCAGGCGAAATCCGCATCTTCAGCAGCATCGTCCTGCCCAGCTCGGGGCCGGCCATCGCTACCCTGGCTATCCTGGCTTTCCGTTCCCAGTGGGACAGCCTGCTCTGGCCGCTCCTTGTGGTGCAGAGCGATGAGATGAAGACCATTCCGCTGTACATCACCAGGTACATGGCGGAGACACACAGCGACGAGGGAATTATGATGGCTGTCGCCGTTTTGGCCAGCCTGCCCATGATCGTCCTCTTCTTGACACTGTCCAAGTACTTCGTGAGCAAGGAGGGGCTGACTTCGGCCACCAAGGGGTAAAACTGAAGAACGAAAAGAAGAGCTCCGTTTCCGCAGAACGCATCTGTGGAAGCGGGGCTCTTATGCTTTGCATGGAATGGAGGCTCGGGGGCTATGCTAAGTTTTGGCGGCCCGGGTGCTGGCGCTCACGCACCTGTCCACTTGTCGTAATGGATCTTGCTTTCGTCCCAAGTGTTGGGAGTGGGCCGCTGCTCGGCGGGGTGCCCCAGGGATACTACCGCGGCTGGTTCAATGTGGTCCGGCAGCTCCAAAACCTCTCTGATCAGCCGGTACCATTCCGAGTCCTTGGAAACGCCCAGCCAGACTCCGCCCAGGCCCAGGGCATGGATGGCGAGGAGGATGTTTTGGGTTGCTGCGAAGCAGTCGGCATGGAGATGCTCCAGGCGTTCTTCCACTTTCTGATCGCCGCAGATCGCGATGCCGCAGGCCGCGGAGGCAAGCATCCGTGCGTACGGCTTACCCTCAGCCAACCTCTCCAACCTCGCCCTATCTTGGATCACCACGAAATGGTACGGCCTCTTGTTGTTGGCAGTGGGGGCGCAGAGGCCTGCCTGAAGGATGGCGTTCAGCTGCTCGTCGGTGATGGGCTCTCCTGTGTACCTCCGGATACTCCGCCGCTCCCTGATGGCCGAAAACACATCCACAGCGGCGCTGGTTCTCTCAAGCGTCATGCGCTGCACCTCCTGGAAAATTGGTTCTCGCACTAGTCTGCACCGTCCAGTACATATTTCGACAATCGATGGGATATTCTTGCTCCGCCTGGCAATTAAGCCCTTGACATCTTTAATGATAAAGGTTATCATTAAGACAGAATTCCAGTTTAGGAACGTGTTCCTAACTACAATATTAGGTTACGGGAGGTTTTTCCATGAACCGCATTGGCTTGTCAAATGAGCAGACGAAAAAGGTTGCCGAACATCTGGATCAGCATCTGGCTGATCTCCACGTCCTTTACACCAAGCTGCACAACTACCACTGGAATATCGAAGGGCCTGAGTTCTTCACCCTCCACGCTGAACTTGAGAAGCAGTACGATGCAGTAGCCGAGGAAATCGATGCCGTCGCCGAGCGCATGCTCATGATCGGCCATCGTCCCAGCGCCACTCTGGCCGAGTACCTAAAGAAGGCCAAGATCAAGGAAGCCGAGAGCGCACCGATCCGGGGCAGGAAGGTCGTTGAAGAGCTCTTGGCAGACTATGCTTACCTCATCGCCGGACTGCGGGAGGGTATTAAGGCTGCCCAGGAGATTGGCGATGAAGCCACTGCTGATCTGATGATTGGCTCTCTGTCCGCATACGAAAAGACCGTCTGGATGCTGGAGGCTTACCTGAAGTAAGCACCTCTCGCAGCGCTTAGTCACCTTCTTCAACCTCAGGCCGCAGGCCTGGGGTTTTTTCGCGGTGCGCCGCACATGGCGCGTACCTTTTCGCCCGCCAACAGAAGTCTGCCCGTGTCAATTAACGAATTCGGAGCGGGCATACGGTTCCAGCGGATGCATTACGGATAGAACCTTTGGGAAGGCACATTTGTGAGTTGGTTGTCCAGGTGATGGAAAATAAAAAAGCGTACCCCATTGACTTTATCCGGATACGGTGCAATAATATGCCGGAACAGGAAATCGGGGAAGAAAAAAGGCAAACGTTCCGAAAGGAGCGGACGCAAAGCTACGGGTCTAAAGCTGCTCAGCAGCCATGACGGCCGAGCTGCTCTTCGCAGTGGTGTCCCAGACACCTTTGTTTGGCGTTGGAAGAGCCATTCCTTATGTCGGAAGCGGGCTCTTTTTTTGTTTGCAATTATGACGTGGGATGTGGATTGCTCTTGTCACTTACCGCCGAGCGTTGAGTATGTCCGCTTGCCTCGCCTATCTGGAAGAGTATGCCGGGACGCAGTTTAACCAAGATATTGTGGACATCTTCATGTCCACAGTTCGCCTTGACGTGGCTGTGTCCAGATGATTGGCAGTCGAAGACCCGCCCGGCTGTATCTGGGTGGATTCAGGGGGGAGGTGAACAGAGATGGACGAACGGCAGAAGTCGCAGGAGTTTCAGGTGGTGGTGTTCTCTGTTGGTGGAACTGAGTTTGCCATACCTATAGCTGTGGTCAGGGAGATCATCGCAGTTGCCAAACTGGTCTCGCTTCCCGATATGCCTCCTTCTATGGTGGGGATCATCAACGTGCGGGGCAGTATCCTGCCCGTGATCGACCTCAAAGCCAGATTCGCCATGGGAGACGGCGCAGTAGTTGATCGGGACAAGCAGAGAATTCTCCTAGTGGAAGTGGAGGATGGCATGGTCGGGTTTTTGGTGGACACTGTTTCAGAGGTGCTGAACATTTCTCGACCGTCTGTGGAAAGTTTGGATGCAATTCAGGGGCTGCATGCTAATGTGATCGATTCCATCTGCAAACTGGAAGGTCGCTTGATTCCCATTGTCAACACAGTACAACTACTGACAACTCAGGAAACTAGACAACTCGAAGACGCCGCTAAGGAGAGAGCAACATGTTCCGCAATCTAACGCTAGCGAAGAAACTCATCTTAGGTTTTGCCCTCGTGCTTGTGGTGGGCTCTGTGGTTACGGGTTTCGCCATTCTGTACATGAACCGTATCGCATCCAACACGGACACCATGTTTCACTATTCTTACACAGCAACCGCCACAGCCCTGCAGGCTCAAGCCAGGGTCACGGCCATGTCCCGGGAGATGAAAGACCTAATCTTGACCACTGATTCAACTGCCCGCAAGGGTCACATCAGCAAAGTGAACGAACTGAACGATAAGGTCCTGGCTGATTTTAACACGCTCTACGAAAGGTTTTTGGGTGATCCGGCGTTAATTGATGCTGCCCTCAAAGCCTTTAACGATTGGGAGCCCATTCGCGATGAAGTGTTCCGTTTCCTGGATCTCGGTCTAGAAGAGAACGCGGCACAGATCAGCAGGAACGAGGGCGCTGCCCAAATCCAGCTTGTAGAACGCGCCATCCAGGAGGTGGTGCGGGATGCGATGCTGCGGGCTGAGAACTTCAACCAGGAAGCTCAACGCAGTGCTTCGTCCGCTACCTCCACTGTTGTCGGTTTGATGGTGTTGGCGTGCGCAACAGCCGTGCTGGCCACTTTTCTTATTACCAAGTCCATCACCAGGCCCGCAGCCAAGCTTTTGGCCTTGACCAATGAGATTGCCGACGGCAACCTGGCCGTTGCCGATGTGGATTACAAGAGTAAGGATGAAATCGGCCGCCTGACTGAGGCGATGAATAGAATGAAAGCGGATCTGCGCGAATTGGTCCGATCCGTCCGGGAGTCCGTGGGGATTGTGCGCTCTTCCGCAGAGCAAATGGCATCCGGAGCACAGGAGACCAGTGCTTCGGTGGAAGAATTGGCCGGCAGCGCCAATGAGTTCGCCAGTGCCGTGGACCGCCTGAGCCAGAACACTCAGGAAATGTCCATCTTGGCCGCTAAGTCCAATGAACTGGCCACGAACGGCTCCACCGATATTGAACGCACTGTCACGTCCATGAATGAAATCAACGAAGTGGTTTCGGCTCTGGCCACGGAGATCAAAGCCCTGGGACACCACTCGGAGGAGATCGGGAAGATTGTGTCCCTGATCACCGGTATCGCCGACCAGACTAATCTCCTGGCCCTCAACGCGGCCATTGAAGCGGCCAGAGCAGGCGAGCAAGGCCGCGGTTTCGCAGTTGTGGCTGAAGAAGTACGCCAGCTCGCCGAGCAGTCTGCCAAGGCAGCTGGTGAGATCACCCAGTTGATCCAGCGCATTAGGGAAGCCGTCCATTCTTCGGTGGACCGGGCAGGAGAAGGAACCCAAAAAGTGCGGGCGGGTATGGAGGTTGTGGCCCATACCGGCTCCATGTTCGGGGATATAGCAAGTGCCATTGAGTCCCTGTCGAGAGGGATTGCCGATGTAGCGGCCACTAGTGAAGAGCTGGCGGCAGGTGCCGAGGAGATGGGAGCAACTACCGAACAGCAATCTGCCTCTGCAGAGCAGATGGCGGCATCTGCAGCGGAAGTGGCCCGTGCAGCGGAGACACTGGACTCGCAGATGCGGCGGTTTCAGGTCTGAGCACGCTGCAGAGGGGGCGTCCCCTAGCCCAAAAGCGAGATGACGGCCTGCGCCTCTTCCTGGCCGGGAGATGCGGAGGCCTTTATGTATGGCTGGCGAAACGTACCATAACCATACGATCGTAAAGGGATCTGAGATTAAGGTCCACTGGATCAGCGTTCCTCAAGCCAACGGTTGATCGCGGACACAATGGATCCAAACACCGCTCACTTGTGGGGCGGTGTTTTTCTCTCAAAAAGGGGTTTTGGAGGATCAAGCGAAGGATCAACGTCAGTGAACCGAATCGGGCTGCTGCCGCTGACCCTAGCTGCAGCGGGGAAGGAGGATAACATGAGCAGAAAAGTCGTGACTTTCGGGGAGATCATGCTCCGCCTGACTCCTCCGGACTGCAAACGCATTGTGCAGGCGGAGAGTTTCGAAGCGATTTACGGAGGCGGAGAAGCCAATGTCGCGGTAACCCTGGCCAATTTCGGCCTGGACTCGTACTACGTCACCAAACTGCCGGGCAATCCCGTTGGGCAGGCCGCCCTGAATGCTCTGCGGCGCTATGGTGTGCGCACTGACTACATCGCCCGCGGGGGAGACCGGCTCGGAATCTACTTCTGCGAAAACGGAGCCAGCCAGCGTCCATCGCTGGTTATCTATGACCGGGCCCATTCAGCCATCGCCGAAGCAAGTCCTGAGGACTTCGACTGGGACAACATCTTCAGCGGTGCAGATTGGTTCCACATCACCGGCATCACTCCAGCTCTGAGCGAGGGCGCGGCAGCGATTTCCCTCCAGGCTGTGCAGGCGGCAAAGGCGCATGGGGTAAAGGTGAGCTGCGATCTGAACTACCGGGCCAAGCTGTGGAGCAGGGAACGCGCCGGCGAAGTCATGTCCCAGATCATGGAGTACGTTGATGTCTGCATTGCCAATGAGGAAGACGCCGAGATGGTCTTCGGGATCAAGAGCGGTTCGGATATCACAGGGGGAAGTATCAACGTGGAGGGGTTCAAAGATGTAGCCCAGCAGCTGATCGACCGGTTCGGCTTGGAGCTGGTGGGAAGCCACCTCCGCATCAGCCGCAGCGCCTCTGACAACGGCTGGCAGGTTGTGCTGTATGACGGAAACGAGTTCGTGCAGTCCACACCCTATGACATCCACATCGTAGACCGCGTCGGCGGGGGAGATGCCTTTGCCGGTGCTCTGATTTACGCGCGGCTCACCGGCATGAGCCTCCAGGAAGCGGTGGAGTTCGGGGCAGCGGCATCCTGCCTCAAGCAGACCATCCCGGGCGACTTCAACCATGTCAGCCTCGCGGAAGTCCAGGCCCTGGCTAGAGGCGATCGTTCCGGCCGGGTGAAGCGCTGAAGTCAGCCGCAGCAAGCCGCCGGTCACAAGCTCAGTTTGTCCCAATCGAAGAGTTCTCCCGGGTCCCACTTGCGCTGGGGATCGTAATCCTTGTGGGTAAGGATGTTCTCCGGCGGGACGCTGTAGCGGTTCATCAGGTAACCTAGGAGCATGTTCAAGGCCAGGTACTGGGCCTGGGTGTAACCCCGATCTTCGGAGCGGACCAGGGCATCTGCTGCTGCGCCGATTACCGGCTCCATTTCTGCCGAGCTGCCGATACCCATCAGTTCGATGCCGATGGCGTAACGGTTCATGTTGTTGGTCAGCTCCGGATCGCCGTTCCAGGAGCCGCGTCCGGCATGGCGGGCCGTGCGGTTATCTGCGACAAAGCGGAAGATCTGCCCCTCACGGTCGATGACGTAGTGGGCTTCCACCTCGTAGCTCTCGAAAATGTACTGGATGCGGTCGAGCTGGAAGGGATCATCCGGGTTTGCTGCGGCATCGCTCATCGCGTGGAGCATGATAAAGCGGATGTCTTTCGACCCCCGGGGCCTGAGGGGCCTTGCGATCAGGCCTCCCGGGGCGTCTTTGATCTCCAGTTCCACGGGGTGCTGTCCTGTTGGCATGAGGCAGCCCACAGCCAGCAGGGCGAACATTGCGAGAACGAGGGCAAGCAGTCTCTGCACAGCCATCGCGTTCACTCCTTCCGCAGTCGATCTTCGTGCTCGGTCTGGGCTCTCCCCCTGGGAACTGCTGGGAGGTATTGGCGGGGCTGGGGAAGAATAGGACTCCTGAGACGGAGAGGAGGAAGTGCCATGCCCTTCAGCATCGTCCAGGAAGATATTACCACAATGCGGGTGGACGCTATTGTCAATGCGGCCAACCCGGGTCTAGTCATGGGCGGGGGAGTGTGCGGAGCGATCTTCCGGGCGGCAGGAGCCCAGGAAATGGAGAAGGCCTGCCGGCCTCTGGCCCCCATTGCCGTGGGCGAAGCGGTGATCACTCCAGGGTTCGCCCTGCCTGCCAAGTACGTCATCCACACCGCGGGACCTGTGTACCAGGGTGGATCAGAAGGCGAGGCTGATCTGCTGCGGGCGAGCTACCTGAACAGCCTGCGCCTGGCTCTGCAGCAGGGATGCACCAGCATCGCTTTTCCGCTCATATCAAGCGGCATCTACGGCTACCCCAAGAGGGAAGCCCTGGACATTGCCACCGCGGCCATCCGTGATTTCCTGGCCGAACACGATCTGGAGATCTACTTGGCTGTGCTGAACCGGCAGGCCGTTGAGATCGAAGAAGAGCTCCTGGCTGGCCTGGCCAGTTATGCGGCCGAGGAGAGGGAAGGGCGCCATGCCGAGCTCTTGGAAGAACGGGCGGAGTCCCATCAGGCGCTCTACTCCTATGTTCCCGTTCGCACCGTAGACAGCCTCCTCGCGGATCTGGAAGAGTTTTTCGCCGAAGCCCTGTTCCGGCTGATCGATGCGAAAGGTAGGACCGATGTGGAAGTGTACAAGCGGGCTAACCTGGACCGCCGCCACTTTTCCAAGATCCGCAGCAACCGGGACTATGTGCCCAGCAAGCGCACGGTGCTCGCCCTAGCCATCGCCCTGGAGCTTTCCCTGGAAGAAACCGAAATCCTGCTCAAGAAAGCCGGGTACGCCCTCTCGCCCAGCCAGATGTTCGATGTGATAGTCCAGTACTTCATCATCCATGGAATGTACGATGTTTACGCCATCAACGAAGTCCTGTTCAGCTACGGCCTGCCGCTCCTTGGCAGTGTGGGGAAGGGGGAAAAGGAGTGCTGAGGAATGTGAGGATCGGTTTCTCCAAGTTCGGGTTCATGGTGGCGGCGCTGCAGCTGCTGCCCAATGTTTTCTGGGTCTTGTTTCCACCCGCTCAGAACGTCTTGACCGCGAACTCATCCACCGTGCCCGTTCTCGAGTACGGCGAGCACATTCTGGGTATCTCCATCGTGATCTTCCTCGTGTTCCTGGTTCCGCGGCAGGAGGGAGCCCCTGTCTTCGGGAGATTCACGGCTAAGCTCAGCCTGGCGGCCATTGCCCTTTGCTGGTTGGGATGGGTGCTCTATTACATCGGGATACAGCACAATGCCCTCATCTACGCGATGGTCGTTCTGCCCCCTATCGCTTTCTTCCTTGCCGGGCTGGCCCAGCGGATCCGCCTGATCAGCGTCCTCAGCCTGGTCTTCCTCGTCTTCCATTTCGCTGTAACGCTGGAGAACTTCCCGCTTTGGTAGTGTTACCGGCCCTTGGCGGACTTGGCCGCCAGGTCTTGGAAGAACTTCGCCGCCCCGGCGATTTCCTCCGCCGTGGGATGGCCCTTGGCGATGCCGCCGAACAGTTTGAAGGGCCCAAAGGTGTCGAAGCCGCGGCACCCGTACTCGCCCATCATCTGGGCATCCCGCGATTTGGCGATCTGTTCGAGTTTCTTGATGTTTGGCTTACTGGCGCCGTATGTGTAGATGAAGAACACCTTTTTCCTCCGGGGCAGGTTCTTCTCCGCGCACTTGACTACGCTGCGGTGAAACCTGCCGAAATAGGTGCCAGAGGCAAAACCGATCAGATCGTAGGCCGCAAGATCAACATCTTGGCTGTTGGCTGCTTCAAACAGGGTTACATCGCCCTGTTTGGCGATGGCATCCAGCAGCTTCTTTGTGTTTCCCCGGTGTCCGGAGTAATAGACGATAGCTGTCTTCATGCCGATTCTCCCTGGAGAGTTTGATCCATCTTTAGGATCATTATACAGGGGTTGACTGTGAGCGCGCCACCATTTGTCGCCTGAGGGGCGACCAAGGATCTCTCTGCCGCTGGTACCATGAAAGCAAAAGAGCTCAGGGAGGGTACAGCAGTGAATCTCACCGAGTTGGTCTCTGTTCTGGACAAAAGCGGGTCCATGGGCGGTCTTGAGGACGACACCATCGGCAGCTACAATGCTCTGCTGGAGAAGCAGAGGGAAGTGGAGGGCAAGTGCCTTGTGACAACGGTCCTCTTTGACCACGAGTATTCGGTGCTGCACGATCAAGTGGACCTGTCGCAGGTGCGGCCCCTGACCCGCAGGGAGTACCAGGCGGGCGGCTCCACCGCCCTGCTGGATGCTATGGGCCTGACCATCCAGCGTGTGGCTGACCGGCAGCAGCAAGCCCAGGGAGAAAAGAAGGACGCAAAAGTGCTGTTTGTGGTGATCACCGACGGCGAGGAAAACAGCAGCGTGGAGTTCTCTGTGCAGAGAGTGCGGGAGCTGGTGGAGGCGCAGAAGCAGCGCGGTTGGGAGTTCATCTTCTTGGGAGCGAATATGGATGCCATTTCGGTTGCCTCCCGTTACGGGATCGACGCCAGCCGGGCCCAGAGCTTCCACGCCGACCACCAAGGGGTCACCCTCAACTTCGCCGCGATGAGCGAGGCAGTCGCCGATTACAGAAGGAGCGGCAGGGTGAGCACTAACTGGAAACGGCAAATTGACGCCGACTACCAACAGCGTAAGCGGGGCAGATAGGTTGAGACCCCAGGTCTTCCTGGGGTCTCAGACTCAGGAAAAGGGCGCCTTTCACAGCTAAAGGCCCCTTTTTGCTGTCTGGGTTCATCCTTCCTTCCGCAGTTGAAAAAAGCGAGGAGAGGCTCTGTTTTTCAACTGGAAGCAAAAGGGCATTGGACACATGATGCGGAACAAACAAACAGAAATCTGACATCTCAAGGAGGACTAGCCAAGGCCGATGAACGCACGAGCGGTGTCTTACGGATTTCGTCTGCTGCTGCAGCGCCTGTTAGGGCTTGTTCTGTTTCTTATCGGGTCACGGTTTTCCGCTGACTACCATGTTTGGGTGTACTTCGGTACAAACTTAGTGCTTGCCGCCTTAGGCTGGGTGTACATCTACCGGATCAACCCCGATGTCCTGGCAGAGCGGGGTAAAGTGGTGACCGACTCCCCCGTTTGGGATAAGTGGCTTTTGGGGCTTTACTGGCTTCTCCACTTCTTTGTGATCCACTTGGCGGCTGGCTTCGGATTTGGGACAGCATTGGCTGAGAACGTCTTCTGGGCCGGCATGTTCTTTGTTGTGGCTTCTTCGGCCCTGGCTGTGGCTGCGGTGCGGGTAAACCCCTTCCTTGAGTCCACAGCCCGCCTCCAGGCAGAGCGCGGGCAGTTTGTGGTCCAGGCGGGAGTTTACGGGGTGGTGAGGCATCCCACCTACGCATCCGTTCTCCTGTCCTGCTTGGGGATCTGTCTGGTCTTCCAGACGGTTTGGGTCTATGTGCTCGCACTCTTGATCGCCGCTCTTATCGTCGCCCGGACCAGTCTCGAGGACACAATGCTCTTGGAGAAGCTTCCGGGCTACAGCACGTACGCCCAAAGAGTACGTTACCGGTTGATCCCCTTTGTGTGGTGAGGCGCGGGTGAGTGGTGAAAAGGCGGCTGTCCTGTGGGCCGAAGCCCAGCAAAAAGGGGTCACTGGCCCTTTCTTTTCAGTCGGGAAAATTCGCCTCAAAAGAAGGAGGAGCCGCTTGTTTAGAGAATCTTAAGGTTATGGGGATTCTTCCCTCCTGTTTATGTTGGCAGTAGTGCAAACGTTATCACTGTTGGGGGTGGTGGCTTCATTATCGCTGCGTTGTCCAAAGGAGAAAAACAAACGGAGGTGCCAATTATGAAAAGGACAGCTGTGCTGTGTTTAATGCTTGTTTTAATGTTGGCCCTTAGCCTTCCGGCTGCAGCTTCTGTACCTGGAGAGCTGCTCATCTGGACCGATACGGAGAGAGCTCCTGTTTTGACTGAAGTGGCGAGGACGTTTGTGCTCGAGTACGGTATTTCTGTGAAGATCCAGGAGCTGCCCTTCGGAGATATCCGTGACAACATGGCAATCGTTGCCCCGACCGGTGAAGGCCCCGACATCATTGTGGGCGCCCACGACTGGCTCGGACAGCTGGTTACCGATGGCCTGATTGAGCCCATCGACATTGACGACCCGTCGCTCTTCCTCCAGTCCGGTCTGGACGCCTTCACTTGGGGCGGAAAGTACTACGGGATTCCCTACGCCATTGAATCCATCGGCCTGTTCTACAACAAAGACCTGGTAGGCGAAGATGGCGTGGCCAGCTTCGAAGAACTGGTTGAGCTGACCAAGAACGAGCTGGCGCCCAAGGGCATCTACGGTTTGGTGCTGCCTCAGCCCGATCCTTACCACACCTTCCCCTTCTTCAGCATGCTGGGCGGCTACGTCTTCGGCACTGACGCAGAGGGCGTTCTGAACCCGCTGGATGTGGGCCTCGCTAACGAAGGTGCCATTGAAGGTTTTGAGTACTTCGAGAAGCTGCTCAATGAAGGCGTGATCGCCAGGGCCACCCCGTACGACACCATGATGAGCCTGTTCCAGAACGGCCAGGCCGCCACCATGATGACCGGCCCCTGGGCCTTTGGTGACGTGCGTGCTGCCGGTGTGAACTACGGCTTTGCCCAGATTCCTTCCTACAAAGGGCAGTTCGGCAAGCCTTTCCTCGGCGCACAGGGCTTCATGATCAGCGCTTTCAGCGAGAACAAGATGCTTGCTAGCATCTTCTTGAACGAGTTTGTGGCCACAAAAGAGACCATGCTGGCCATTTACGAAGGCGATCCCCGTCCCACCGCGTTCCTGCCTGCAGCGGAGATCATCAATGAAGATCCCGATATGGCTGGCGTAATGGCTGCCGCGGCAGAAGCCACGCCGATGCCGGCTATCCCCGCCATGAACTCGGTCTGGACGGCCTGGAGCGATGCCATCGAGCTGGTGATCAACCAGCAGTCCACGCCTCGGGCAGCTATCCAGAACGCTGTGCAGGTAATCGTACAGACCATCCAGGAAAGCATGTAACTGATACTAGGCAGAGATTCCCCTTGGAGGTCCTCCAAGGGGAATCTTCTCAGAAGCACGAGCAAGAAATGAGTGATGGAATTGGGCAAGCTCATTAAGGTAGTTCTGCTGGGCATCTTGAATGTGGTTTTCATCTGGACTGAGCTGTTCCTCTATGGCATCCAGGCCTACTGGATCCTGCTTCTGCTGCTCGTGGGGGCGGCCCTGATCAACTATGTCTTTATCTCGGAGAAGGCTTATCCCTACCGTTATCTGCTTCCGGCTTCCTTTTTCATGATCCTGCTGGTCGTCTACCCCATCCTCTACACAGTGTATGTCTCGTTAACCAACTACGGGACCGGCAATATTCTCAGCAAAGAACAGGTCATCGCCCAGCTGCAGGACCGACGTATCCTGGACGCCGACGCCGGAAACTACAGCTACCGGGTATTCCGCGACAGCACGGGTCAGCTCTGGTTTCTCTTCGCCGATCCCCAGGGCAGCCTCCTTCTGGGCTATGAAGGAAAGCTGGAGGCAGTCACCGAGGAGGAGGCTTCGGCCCGCCTGGCGGGGTTCAGCGAGCTCGCCAGAGCCGAGGTGGTGCGGGCGACGAACGAGCTTTCCGCTCTCTCCTTTGCCCTGGATGAGGTCAGCTACCTGCAGATGCGCAACATCTACTCCTTCGGCGTCTACCGCCCGCAGTACCAGTATTCGCCAGAGCGCGATGAGCTGACCGATCTGGAGAGCGGCATCGTCTACACGCCGGTGCTCGGTTACTTCCAGGCCCCCGACGGAACGCGCCTCACGCCCGGTTTCCGGGAGGTGATCGGCCTTGGGAATTTCCGTAAGCTGTTCGCCAACCCGCAGGTGACGGGGCCCTTCTTCCGAGTCTTCCTCTGGACCGTGGAATGGGCGCTGCTCAGCGTGGGCTGCACCTTTGCTGTGGGGCTGTTTTTGGCCCTGCTGCTCAACGATCCATACCTGCGCCTGCGCAAGTTCTACCGGGGGATTCTCATCCTGCCTTACGCCGTACCCGCGTTCATTTCCGCACTGATCTGGCGCGGGCTCTTCCATACCGAACTAGGGGTGATCAACCGCATCCTCAAGGCGACCATCGGTTCGGGAGTGCCCTGGCTCCAGGATCCCTTCTGGGCGAAGGTGGCGCTGGTTATCCTCAACCTCTGGCTTGGCTTCCCTTACATGATGATCGTCTGCCTGGGAGCCCTGCAGAGTATCGACAACGAGATGTACGAGGCCGCAGTGGTGGACGGCGCTTCGCCCTGGCAGCAGTTTTCACATATCACCCTGCCCCTGCTCATGGTGAGCGTTGCGCCGCTGCTTATCGCATCTTTCTCTTTTAACTTCAACAACTTCTCCGTGATCTACCTTCTGACCCGGGGCCGGCCGCCCATCGTCAATGCCCAGACTCCGGCGGGCCATACCGATATCCTCATATCCTACACCTACCGCCTGGCCTTTGAGAGCGGGCGGGGTGTGGACTACGGCCTGGCCTCCGCTGTTACCCTGGTCATCTTTTTGATCACGGGAGCCATTACCTTCCTCAACTTCCGCTTCACCGGCGAACTGGAGGAGGTGCGCAAGAATGTATAGGAGACACACCCTTTTCGGTTCTATCTGGCGCCACGCTGTTCTGCTGATCTTTGTGGCCTTCGCGTTGTTCCCGATCCTCTGGGTGCTTTCAGCTTCCTTCAACCCCGCGAACACGCTGGTGGGGCAGAGCCTGATACCCCGTAACCCCAGCCTGGACAACTACCGGGAAGTGTTCACCAGCGAGCAGTATCCCATCGCGGGCTGGATCAGGAACTCGGTGGTGATCGGCCTGATCACCTCCACTCTCGTGGTGGTCATGACCGCCTTTGCCGCCTATGCCTTTTCTCGTTTCCGCTTTAGGGGGCGCCGTACAGGTTTGTTCGCCTCCCTGCTCATCCAGGTCTTTCCGCAGATGCTGGCGGCGGTTTCCATCTACCTTCTGGTGCTGAGCATCGGCCGCATTATCCCGGCTCTCGGCATCAACACCCATGCCGGTTTGATCATGGTCTATCTTGGCGGAGCCATGGGGGTTAACGCCTGGTTGATGAAAGGCTATTTCGACACCATACCCAGTTCGCTGGAAGAGTCGGCCATGATCGACGGGGCTTCGCCCTTCCAGGCCTTCTTCATGATCATCCTGCCCCTCGCCCGGCCGATCCTGGCTGTGGTCTTCCTGCTGCAGTTCATCGGCACCTACTCCGAGTTCATCCTGGCAAGCATCCTGATCACCTCTACGGAGAAGTACACTCTGGCTGTGGGGCTGCAGTTCTTCATCCAAGACCAGTACGCAAGCCGTTGGGGAGTGTTTGCGGCAGCCTCAGTGCTGGGCGCTCTGCCGATTGTGATCCTGTTTACGCTCCTCCAGAAGAACCTAGTTACCGGGCTGACCAGCGGTGCGGTGAAGGGCTGATTTGTGCTGGAAATAACTTACTGGCAATGGCAGGAAACTAACCCCCTGTGCAGAAGTTGCATACACTAGACCTTAAGGGGGATTGCCATGCAATCGAAGAGACTTGCCCTGTTGGCCTTGTTGGGTGCCCTTCTGCTGCTTACCGGATGTGCTGGTGAGTTCTACAACGATCTGTACGTCTTGGATATTCTTGACGTAGCCAACGGAGAAGAGGAATACCTCTTGACGGGCGGTACGGTGTACATCGAGTCACCGGGTGAGGAGTACGAGCCTACGCTGAAGTCCCTTTTGGAGCAGAACTTCTGGGAAGTTGAGAACTTCCGGAAAGGCGATGGTGATTATTCCTCCAAAGTCATCGCCGATCTGAAGGTGCCTGTCTTGCACTTCGACACCTGGCTGACGGAAAAATGGGCTGACGAGACCATGGCGTTTCTGGTCATGCCCATGGAAGACGGGCTGATCGCCTTTGGGCTTATGCTCAATGGCGAAAGGATCGACGCCATGTTTGCCTCCTTGGCCGAGGAAACCTTTTTCACCTTGAGCATCCACGAATTCAGTTTCAACGTCAAGCTGCATAACGATCTGCGCGAATCAATCCCCGTCTATTTCCAAGGGCTCTACGTCAACGGTACGCCGGTCCATTATGAGGAACTCTGGGAGCTGGCACGGCGGGATACGGTTGATATCAAGCTGGGCGATGTGGCCAGAGACTACGCCTACGAAGAAGGGTATGTGTTCTTAGGGGTCTTGGAATACTGGGAGTAAGGAAAGAAAGTGGGTTAGGGCTGGGAGGCTTCCTCCCGGCCTTTTCTATATCCCGCCGAGGGCAGGATTGACCGCGGGTCTGGAGAATAACTGTGGGCAGGCAACTCTCCAATGGAACGAGGATCGGACATGACAAGAAGCAGCAGATCAATTCCCTTGACTGAAGGCAGCATCTTTCACGCACTGCTCAAACTGGCACTGCCCACCATCGCCACATCTTTCGTGCAGATGGCCTACGGTTTGATCGACATGATCTGGGTGGGCCGGTTGGGAAGCGGAGCAGTGGCGGCTATCGGCACTTCTGGCTTTTTCACCTGGCTGGCCAATGCTTTCATCCTCATCCCCAGAATCGGTGCGGAAGTCGGCGTGGCCCAGTCCGTCGGCAGGCAGGACAAGGAAGGCGTTGCCAAAGCCATCCGCCACAGCATTCAGCTCATCCTCGCCCTCATAGTCCTCTATGCAGCCGGCCTGTTCGCACTGCGGGATCCGCTTCTGCGCTTCTACCGGCTGGGAGAGGAGATCCAGGGAATGGCCAGCACGTACCTGGCCATCATCTGTGTGGGCCTGCCGTTTTTTGCCGTTAACCCCGTCTTCACTGCCATCTTCAACGGCTCAGGCGACAGCACCACTCCATTCCGCATCAACGCGCTGGGGCTGTTGAGCAACATCATCCTCGACCCCCTTCTCATCTTCGGCCTCGGGCCCATCCCCCGGATGGGAGTGGCCGGTGCCGCCTTGGCTACGGTGCTCGCACAGATCCTGGCCACCACCGTCTTTATCGTGGAGACCCGCCGGCGCCCCGAACTCTTCTCGGGTCTGAGGTTTTTCTCCAAGCCGGATTGGCAGTACCTGCGGCGCATGGTTACCATGGGATTGCCCATGTCGCTGCAGAGCGCCCTGTTCACTCTGATCAGTATGGTGATCGCCCGCATCATCTCCGCCTGGGGTCCCGTGGCCATCGCAGTGCAGAGGGTAGGCTCCCAGGTTGAGTCAATTTCCTGGATGACCGCGAACGGCTTCCAGACGTCCATGAGTGCCTTCACCGGCCAGAACTACGGAGCCCGCAACGGCCAGAGAGTCTACCGCGGGTACTTTGTGGGTTTAGGGATTGTCTCGGTCATCGGCGTGGTGACCGGTGCAGCTCTGATCTTTGCGCCCAGGCTCCTCATCTCCATCTTCCTGCATGAGCCAGAGGCCATCGCCATCGGTGCCAATTACCTGCGCATCCAGGGTTTCTGCCAGCTGCCCATGTGCGTGGAGATCCTGACCGCCGGGGCCTTCATCGGTTTGGGCCGCACTTCTCCGCCTTCGATCGTGGGGATCGCGATGAACGCCCTCCGGATCCCGGCATCCCTGATCGCCTCCGCCATAGGCCTTGGGCTCAATGCCGTGTGGTGGATCATCAGCATCACAGCTACTTTGAAAGGGGTCATCTTGAGCGCCTGGTACCTGCGCTTTATGAACGATGATCCCGAAATGCTCAGTCTGCGCGCCGAAAGCGCGGCACGGGAGGGAACAGTGTGAATCTGAACATACATGGGCTTGAAATATCCTATCCAACGCAGCGCTATCCCTTTTATGCCCGCCGGGGCATGGTTGCCACATCAAACGCTTTCGCCGCGCAGGCCGGGCTGGAGATGCTGAAAAAGGGAGGCAACGCCGTAGACGCCGCCCTAGCTGCCGCCGCCTGCCTTACGGTGTGCGAACCCACTGCGAACGGTATCGGCGGCGACGCCTTTGCCCTGGTAGCCTTTGAGGGAAAACTCTACGGGCTGAACGCAAGCGGCCCCGCACCGCGCCGTCTCAGCCTGGAATCCCTGGCGGTGCTAGGCCTGAAGGAAATCCCCCGCTACGGCTTTGTGCCGGTAAATGTTCCAGGCGCGCCTGCGGGCTGGGCAGCCCTTTCTGAACGCTTCGGCAGGCTGCCCTTGAGTGACGTTTTCGCGCCCGCAGTAGATTACGCCGAAAATGGCTATCCTGTCTCAGCCGTCCTCAGCCGTCAGTGGCAGCGGGCGTTTGAGATCTACAGCCGGAATCTTAAGGATGACGCTTTTCAGCCTTGGTTCCGCACCTTCGCTCCTGAGGGGCGGGCTCCCCAACCTGGGGAAGTTATGCGCCTGCCCGATCACGCCCGGACTCTGCGCCTCATCGCCGAAAGCAATGCCGAGGCTTTCTACCGCGGTGAACTTGCCGAGCGCATCGACGCCTTTGCCCGGGAGCACGGAGGCTTCCTGAGGGCTGAAGACTTAGCTGCTTTCCAGCCGGAATGGGTGCAGCCCATCGGAACTCAGTTTAAAGGGCTGGAAGTGTGGGAGATTCCACCCAACGGCCAGGGTATCGCTGCTCTGCTCGCACTGAATATTCTGAGAGGCTTTGACCTGGAAGCTCAAGACAAGCACTCCGCACGCCGCTACCACCTGCAGATCGAGGCTTTGAAGCTGGCCCTAACCGAGGCGCAGCAGCAGGTGGCTGATCCCAAGTTCATGCGGGCTTCCCTGGATCACCTCCTATCTGAAGAGTGGGCCGAAGAAAAGCGGGCGCTTATCCGGGAGGAGGCTGTACTGCCTCCGCCTTCGCCAGAGATCCAGGGCGGTACCGTTTACCTCTGCACGGCCGACAGCGAGGGGAACATGGTTTCCTTCATCCAGAGCAACTACATGGGCTTCGGCTCCGGCCTTGTGGTCGCGGGGACGGGCATAGCCCTGCACAACAGGGGGCACAATTTCTCCCTCGATCCCCAGCATCCCAACTGCCTTGCTCCTGGCAAACGGCCGTATCATACGATCATCCCCGGCTTCTTGACAAAAGATGGCCAACCTCTCGGGCCCTTCGGAGTTATGGGCGGTTTCATGCAGCCCCAGGGACATGTGCAGGTGATCGTTAACCTGGCGTGCTTCGGCCACAATCCCCAAGCGGCTCTGGATGCGCCCCGTTTCCAGTGGATCCGGGGGAACGAGGTGAACCTGGAACAGACCGTACCGGCGGACGCTGCCCGGCAGCTCGCGGCCTGGGGGCATGAGGTGACAGTTACAGGCGAAAACGCCTTCTACGGGAGGGGCCAGATCATCCTGCGCAGCGGCGAGGTGCTCGTAGGCGGCACGGAGAGCCGTGTGGACGGGACCGCGGCGGTATGGTAGGATCAATGCAGAAGGAGAACTATCCATGATCTACCTGGACCAGGCTGCCACTTCATATCCCAAACCGCCAGAGGTTGTGCAGGCCGTTACCGAAGCTCTGATCGGGGCGGGCAGCAGCGGGCGGGGCGCCCACGAGCTGAGCCTGGCTGCCAGCCGGCTAGTGTTTGCGGCGCGGCAGGCGGCGGCTGAGTTCTTCGGGTGCGGTGACCCCAGCCGCATCGCCTTTACGGCAAATGCCACGGAGAGCCTCAACTTGGTGCTGTTCGGCCTGCTTGAACCAGGTGACCACGTGATCACCACAGCCCAGGAGCACAATTCGGTGCTCAGGCCGCTTTTTCTCCTGGAGCGCCGGGGTGTGGATCTGACGATCATACCAGCCGACCGGCACGGGATCGTGGATCTCGATGCCATGCGCAGGGCACTGCGGCCCGCCACCAGGGCTGTGGTTCTTTCCCATGGATCCAACCTGACAGGCAATCTTCTCGATCTGGCCTGGGTGTTGGAGTTCTGTCGCGAGCACGATCTCATCCTGATCCTCGATGCAGCCCAAACTGCAGGCTGGTACCCATACAACCTTGCCGACCAGCCCATCGACATCCTCTGCTTTACGGGTCACAAAGCCCTTTACGGTCCTCAGGGCGTAGGCGGGATCTATGTGCGGCCGGGCCTAAGCCTGCGGCCGCTCAAGGTGGGCGGCAGCGGCGTGCAGACCTTTTCCCGCCAGCACCCGGGCGAGATGCCGGAAGCACTGGAAGCGGGGACCCTGAACACGCCTGGGATCGCCGGGCTGGCGGCGGGGATTGCTTATGTTAACAAGCTCGGACTGGACAGTATCCGCCGGGTGGAAGGGGAACTCACCAGTTTCTTCTACAAGCAGGTGCAGGAAGTGCCTTGCGTACAAGTCTACGGTGATTTCCAGGCGGCGGAACGGCTGCCCATTGTGACTTTGAACATAGAGGGAGTGGACTCCAGCCTGGTGAGCAGGCTCCTGGCTGAGCGGGGTATCTGCACGCGATCAGGGGGGCACTGCGCGCCCCTGCTCCATGAGGCCCTCGGCACAGCGCAGCACGGGGCTGTGCGCTTCAGCTTCGCGCGCGTGAACACCAAAGAAGAGCTGGCCGAAGCAGTGGAAGCCCTGAAGAGCATTGTCCAGGTCTGTGGAGGGGAAAAGGATGACTGAACGCGGCCTTGTGATCGCCTTCCAGACCACGACCCAGGCGCTGGCCTGGGAACGGGCCTGCCGGGAAAGGAATATGCCCGGGCGCTTAATCCCCATGCCGGTGGCGATCAGCGCTCACTGCGGCTTAGCCTGGCTTGCCGAGCCGGAGGACAGGGAATCACTCCTGGAGATGGCTGAAGAATTGGGACTGGGCTACGATCTAGTGGTGGAACTCGAGGGAGGTGAGGCGGATGGCTGAGAAGATGGCTTTCTGTGCCGGCGGAGGTTGAACCGCGAAAATGGGACCGGAGGTCCTCGCAGATATCCTCGCAGGGCTGCCCAAGGTGCAGGACCCTGATCTTCTGGTAGGCTTTGACCGCTCAGACGATGCAGCCATCTACCGGCTCACCCCTGATCTGGCCTTAGTGCACACCCTGGACTTCTTCCCGCCCATGGTGGATGACCCCTACATATTCGGCGAGATCGCTGCGGCCAACGCGCTGAGCGACATCTGGGCTATGGGGGGCGAGCCGAAGACGGCGCTGAATATCGTCTGCTTCCCGGAGAAAATGGATACCGGGATCTTGGCTAAGATCCTGGAGGGAGGCAGCGCCAAGGTGCGGGAAGCGGGAGCGATCCTGGCTGGCGGCCATACCATAATTGACACAGAAGTGAAGTACGGGCTCTCGGTGACGGGAGTGGTGCATCCTGAGAGAATATACACTAACCGGGGCTGTGCGGTAGGCGACATGCTTGTTCTAACCAAGCCATTGGGCGTGGGGATCATCTGCGCCGCACACCGCGTGGGCGAAGCTTCTGAGCGGGCGGTTCAGCAGGCCATCACCTCCATGTCTATGCTCAACAAGTATGCCGCGGAAGCGCTCAAAAAGTATCCGGTGCATGCCTGCACCGATGTGACCGGCTTTGGCTTTCTAGGCCACCTCCATGAGATGCTGGGCGGGGAATGCTCTGCCGTCATCTTCGGCAGTGAAGTACCTGTCATCCCCGAAGCCCTCGCCTATGCCTCAGAGTTTCTCATCACCGGCGCTGCCCAGCGCAACCGCAACTACCTCGAAGGACAGGTACAGTTCGGCCCCGCAGTTGACTTCAGCTTGGAAGAGGTGCTCTTCGATCCCCAAACCTCGGGCGGCCTCCTGGTGAGCCTGCCCAAAGCGGCCGCGGGCGATCTTTTGGCGGAACTGCAGAGTACGGGCCTTGCCTGCGGGATCGTTGGGGAAATCGTGGAGCAGGAAGAAAAGGAGATCGTTGTGCTGTGAAAAGAACACTTGACGCCACCGGCCTGCGCTGCCCCCTGCCGGTGCTGGAAACCAAAAAGGCCCTGAGGGAAATGCACGAGGGGCAGCTTGAGGTGATCGTGGACAATCTAACCTCCCTGCAGAACCTGGAGAAGATGGCCAAGCAGCTTGGCCTCAGCTACGAGCTGCAGCCCGGCAGCGAAGATCGCCACTCTATCGTGATCACCGTCAGCGGGGAGGTGTCCGAAAAAGCAGAGCCCAGCGCGGCGGGCAGTACCGTTGTAGTCCTTTCCAGCGATCAGATGGGTGCGGGCGATCCCGAGCTTGGGCGGCTGCTGATGCGCTCCTTCATCTATGCCCTGGCTGAGCTGGAAGAACCTCCCCGAAAGGTGCTGCTCTACAACTCGGGAGTGAAGCTCGCGGTGGAAGGCGCGGAAACCTTGGCCGACCTGTGCAGGCTGGCCGAGCGGGGAGTGGAGATCCTCAGCTGCGGCACCTGCCTTAACTTCTTTAACCTCGCCGACAAGCTCGGTGTGGGCAGTGTGACGAACATGTACGAGATTTTGGCCAGCCAGCTGGCCGCTGGCCGCATTGTGCGCCCCTAGAGAGGAGGCAGGACCGTGAGGTACCACTGTTGGTTTGGGCCGCAGCACGACTGGGACTTTGCAGAAAGAGCGATCAAGGCCGGCCTGGACGGGTTTGAACTCTTCGGGTGGCTGCGGCAGTTCCCTGAGGAGGAAGCCAGGGAGTACAGGGAAAAGGCCAAGCGACTTAAGGCAGAGCTGAACGCCGGGTTGACGGTGCATGCACCGTTCATGGACATCAACTTGGGGAGTATCAACTCCCGGATCAGGCAGGTCTGCCTGGAGGAAGTCAGAGATGCGCTGGAGTTTGCCCGGGAAGTCGGGGCTTCAGCTGTGGCTGTCCACACCGCCCCTGGTATCATGGGGATGACCGAGGGGAGCTGGGTGCGGGAACACCCCCGCCCGAGCAGCGGACTTCTTGCCCAGCGGGAGCTTGCGGTGCGGGCTGTTCAGGACCTTGCGGACTTCGCTCCCGATCTCCTGCTCTGCCTGGAGAACCTGATCTATCCCCATGAGCTTTACCGCAGTCCGGAAGAAATGCGGGAACTTGTGCGCAGGGTGGACCGCTCCAACGTGGGCATCACCCTGGATGTGGGCCATGCCGCCGTCTGCGGGTATAACCCGAGAGACTTCGTCCAGCTGCTCTCAGATGAAATTCTCCACGTTCACCTGCATGACAACCACGGCTCAGCGGATGAACACCTGCCCCCGGGGAAGGGCACCATCGACTATGTGGGCGTAATCCAGTCCCTGAAGCAGCTGGATTACCAGGGCGTGATCACTTTCGAGTTTGAGCTGGAAAACCCCGAAGACTATGCCGCCTATCTGTATTAGAAAGGGAACAAGCGATGAAGTATCATGGTTGGTTTAAACCGCAGCACGATCTAGAGTACGCTCGGCGGGCCCTCAAGGCCGGACTGGATGGTTTCGAGATAATCGGAGGACAGTCCCATTACGATCCGGTCGAGTTCAAACGGTACAGGGAAAACATAAAGCGCATCCAGGAAGAACTGCCGGCCAGCTTTACCCTGCATGCGCCGATAACGGATATCAACTTGGGAAGCATCAACCGCCGGATCCGGCAGGCTTCTATCGATGATGTGAAAGCCGCCCTGGAATTCGCGTTGGAAATCGGAGCTTCCGCCGTGGCCGTGCATGCTTCACCAGGCATTTTGGCCATGCCCGGCGGCAGGTGGTCCCAGGACACGGAGTCACCTGCAGTTCAGGACGAGCTGATCCATCAGGAACAGCTCCTGCTGGAAGCCCTCCGGGAGCTGGCCGGTTTTGCCCCGGAAATCCCTATCTGCCTGGAGAACCTGGTCTACCCCCACGAGCTCTACCGCAGCCCGCGGGAAATGCGGGAACTCCTGGAGAAGGTAGGCTGTCCGAACGTCCAGGCTACCCTCGATGTGGGCCATGCCGTCGTTTCCGGCTGGGATCCCGTAAGGTTTGTGCACGATAACTTCGAGACGATTCGCCACGTTCACCTCCACGATAACCACGGTTTCGTCGATGAGCACCTGCCCTTGGGACAGGGCGCCATAGACTACCTGCACGTGATCAAGGCCCTGCAGCAGCACTGCTACGAAGGAGTTATCACCTTCGAATTCTACCCGGAGAGTCCCGAGCGCTTCGCAGATTACCTCCGTCAGTTTTCGTAAGGAGTAGGCTATGTTCAGCAAGGATGATTTGAAACGAGACATAGCGAGGATCGGCGTGCTTCCCAGCGACACGCTGCTCGTCCACTCGTCCATGAAGGCCCTAGGGCCCGTTGAGGGGGGAGCGGACACGGTGCTCGATGCCTTCTGCGAATACCTGGCAGAGGGCCTGCTCGTTCTGCCCACCCATACCTGGGAACAGATCAACGCCGATTACAGCGTGTTTGACGTGGAAAACGAGCCATCCTGCGTGGGAGTGCTGACGAACATTTTCCGGAAACGCCCAGGGGTACTGCGCTCATGGCACCCCACCCACTCCGTCGCGGCCTGGGGGAAAGGAGCCGCAGAGTTCATCGCGGGCGAGGAGAACTTCGACACGCCCTGCCCGCGGGGAGGCTGCTACGACAAGCTCTATGATCGGCGGGCGAAGGTTCTTTTCTTGGGCGTTCCCCTGTCGCGCAACACCCTCATCCACGGTGTGGAGGAGTGGGCGGGTGTGCCCCGCCGCATCGCCGATCATCACCAGCTTCTGAAGATCCGTACTCCCGATGGGCGCCTCCTGGAACGCCCCATGCGCCGCCACAGCTCCCCAGTTCACGTTTCGGACAACTATGACAAGCTCGAAGAGCCGCTCTTGGCTCTAGGGATCGCCGTGCGCGGCCGGATCGGCGCAGCGGAAAGTGTGCTCGTGCAGGTCGCGCCCATGGTCGATCTGACCCTGGAGTTCCTGCGCCGGGATCCGGACCTGTTCCTGGACCGCAGGCCAGTTCCCAAAGAATGGTATGCCAAAAGATAGGAGAGAAGCATGGAGCAGCTGCAGAAACGCTTAGCCCAGCAGATTGGTTTTATCATGGAGATTGACAAGCTGAAGCACATCTACCGCCAGAACCTGGTGGCAGACCGCTCCCGCCGGGAAAACGACACGGAGCATTCCTGGCACCTGGCGGTCATGGCAGTGCTGCTGCAGGAGTACCTACCGGAGCCCGTGGATCTGCTCAAGGTGGTGAAGATGGTGCTCCTCCACGACCTGGTGGAGATCGACGCGGGGGATGCCTTCTGTTATGATCCCGCGGCAGGCGTTGGCAAGGAGGAGAGGGAAGAAGCGGCTGCTGAGCGGCTTTACGGCCTTCTTCCCCCGGATCAGGCAGAGGAACTGAAGGGGCTGTGGGAAGAGTTCGAAGCCAGGGAGACGGCTGAAGCGAAATTCGCAGCATGCCTGGACCGCCTCCAGCCTTTCCTGCTCAACTATTTCACCGAGGGAGGCACCTGGCGCATCCACAGCGTCCCTTCCCAGAAGGTGCGGGAGCGCATGGCACCCGTGGGAGAGATTTCACCCGTCCTGGAAGAACTTGTGGCGCAGACCATCCAGAAGGCAATTGACCAAGGGTATCTGAAGGAGTAAAAAAGCGGCCCCAGCTCTTTCCGAGCTGCAGCCGCTTCTTTAATTCCTGCTTCTTGCCTCTTGTTTCTTGCTTCTTGATCACTTTACCACGATATTGTAAATCCGCCCGGGCACGTATACTTCCTTGACAATGGTCTTGCCGTCCAGGGCTCGCTTGACTGCTTCAGCGGACAGGGCCTTCTCCCGAGCAGCTTCCTGCGGGTCGTCCAGGTTCACGGTGATCGTGGCCCGCAGCTTGCCGTTAACCTGCACTCCGATCTCTACAGTCTGTTCCACGGTCTTCGCTTCATCCCAAACGGGCCAGCGCTGCTCATTGAGCATGCCTTCAAAGCCGAGTTTCTCCCAGATCTCCTCGGTGATATGTGGCGCAACTGGGTTCAGGAGGAGGAGGACCGTCTTCATCTCCGCTTCGTTGATGGACTCCAGGCGGTATACTTCGTTCACCAGGGTCATCAGGGCGGCGATGGCTGTATTAAACTTCAGATTCTCGTAATCCTGGCTGACTTTCTTTATGGTCTGGTGTACCTTGGCTTCCAGCTCGGGCCGGTACTCTGCACCGGGAATGACCATGTCCATCATCTTCCAGACCCGATCCAGGAAGCGCTTGCAGCCTTTCACTCCCTCGGTGCTCCAGGGAACCGCCTTCTCGAAGTCACCGATGAACATTTCGTAGAGGCGCAGGGTATCTGCTCCGTATTCTTCCACTACCTCATCGGGGTTGACCACGTTGCCCCGGGACTTGGACATCTTCTCGTTGTTCTCGCCAAGGATCATCCCGTGGGAGGTGCGCTTGGCGTAGGGCTCTGGCGTCGGCACGATGCCGAGATCGTACAAGAACTTGTGCCAGAAGCGGGAGTAGAGCAGGTGCAGGGTGGTGTGCTCCATACCGCCGTTGTACCAATCCACGGGCAGCCAGTATTCGAGGGCTTCCCGGCTGGCCAGTTCCTGATCATTGTGGGGATCGCAGTAACGCAGGAAGTACCAGGACGACCCGGCCCATTGGGGCATGGTGTCGGTTTCCCGCTCGGCATAGCCTCCGCACTTGGGGCAGGTAGTCTCCACCCAGTGCCGGATCTTCGCCAGCGGCGACTCACCCGTATCGGTCGGCTCGTAGTTGGCCACCTGGGGCAGGCGCACCGGCAGTTCACTTTCGGGCACAGGCACCCAGCCGCATTTCTCGCAGTAGACCAGGGGGATGGGTTCGCCCCAATAACGCTGCCGCGAGAAGACCCAGTCCCGCAGTTTGTAGTTCACCTTGGGAACTCCGAGGCCCCTCTCCTGGAGCCAGGCCGTGATCTTCTTTTTTGCTGTGGGTACATCCAGGCCGTTGAGGAAGCCGGAGTTGACCATAGTCCCCTTTTCAGTGTCGGTGTAGGCTTCTTTCTCAACATCGCCGCCCGCCACAACTTCCACGATGGGCAGGCCGAACTTCTTGGCGAACTCCCAGTCCCTCTCATCGTGGCCGGGAACAGCCATGATGGCTCCCGTGCCGTAGGTCATGAGTACGTAGTCGGAAGCCCAGATGGGGATCTCCGCGTTGGTGGCCGGGTTGATCGCGCTGAGCCCCTCAACCCGCACGCCCGTCTTCTCTCGAACAAGCTGGGCGCGCTCGAACTCAGACTTCTTCCGGGCCTGTTCCTGGTAGGCCTCGATCTCCGGCATATTCGTGATGCGGTCCCTCAGTTTCTGGAGGACAGGGTGTTCTGGCGAGATCACCATGTAGGTAGCTCCGAACAGAGTGTCCGGCCTGGTAGTGAAGACGGTCAGGTTTTCCTCTGTGTCCTTGATTTTGAACAGCACTTCCGCGCCTTCGGAACGGCCGATCCAGTTGCGCTGCTGCACCTTGGCCCGCTCGATGTAATCGACCATTTCCAGGTCGTTGATCAAGCGCTCGGCGTAAGCGGTGATGCGCAGCATCCACTGATTCTTAACCCTGGTCTCAACTTCGTGGCCGCAGCGCTCGCAGGCGCCATCCACAACTTCCTCATTGGCCAGGCCGATCTTGCAGCGCGGGCACCAGTTGATGGGCATCTCCTTTTTGTAGGCGAGGCCTTTCTCAAACAGCTTGAGGAAGATCCACTGGGTCCATTTGAAGTAATTGGGGTCGGTGGTATTGACCTCCCGGGACCAGTCGAAGGAAAACCCCAAGGACTGCAGCTGCTGCCGGAAGCGGTTGATGTTCCGCTCGGTGATCACCGCCGGGTGGATCTTAGTCTGAATGGCGAAGTTTTCCGTGGGCAGGCCGAAGGCATCCCAGCCCATTGGGAAGAGGACATTGAAGCCTTCCATGCGGCGCTTGCGGGCCAGGACATCCAGGGCGGTATACGGCCTGGGATGCCCGACATGCAGCCCTTCCCCGGATGGGTAGGGAAACTCTACGAGGGCGTAATACTTGGGTTTACTGAAGTCACTGCTGGTTCTGAAGATCTGCTCGTTTTCCCAGATCTCCTGCCATTTCTTTTCCACGGCTCGGAAGTTGTAACGGGCCATCCTGCTTCCTCCAATCCTATCCTGTGCTGATAAAAAGAAAAAACCTTCCCTCTCCTTAGAGACGAAAGATTTCCGCGGTACCACTCTAATTGATCGCGCGACAGAAGACCGAGCGATCCACTCTCCCATGGTAACGGCATGACCGGCTGGCACTACATTTCGCACCAGCAGCTCCCAGGCGAGTTCTGAAGGAATTTGCGCTGCTTCGCACCGGCCAGCAGCTCTCTGGGCACCTCCATACTACTCCTGTTCACGGCTTTTGCATATCAGCCTCATTGTACCAACGCCGGCACCCGATGTCAACCGCTTCTCGACGGCTAATAGAGCCGGTCCACCACAGAGAGAGCGGTCTTCTTCTGGAGGTCGATCACTTCTCTGCCGAGGCGGTGGGCAACGCCAGCGAAGAGGAGATCGACCATGTGTACCTGCGCCAGCTTGGAGCGGAGGGACCCACCCTGGAGGGGGTCTTCAGCTGAGCTGGTGAGCAGCACGATATCAGCGTGTTCGGTGATGGGCGACTTGAACGCATCGGTGACCGCAATGGTAAAGGCGCCGTTCTGCTTGGCCAGGCGCACGCAGTCCACTGCATCTTTTGTGCTGCCTGAATGGGAAAAGGCGACGCAGACGTCCTGCTTGGTTAAGTGAGCCATGACCATCAGCTGATGGTGGGCGTCAGACAGGCAGAAAGCAAGCATCCCGATGCGGAGAAACCGGCTCTGGGCATCTTTGGCCGTGATTCCCGAAGCGCCTACACCTACGAAGAACAGCCGCTTGGCCTTGATGATGGCATCGGCAGCCTTTTCCAGGGTCCTGGGATGCACCATCCTGGAGGTGTCCTGGAGGGCGCTGACGTTCATGGCCGTAACTCTCTCAATAAGGGTCTCCATGGAAGCATCGGAGGGAAGGGTACCCATCGGTTCTCGCTGCTGTTTGCCGGCCAGTTCGATGGCGAGACTCAGCTTGAGGGCCTGGTAACCGGTGAAGCCAACAGCCTGTGAAAAACGGATAATTGTAGATTCGCCCACGCCGCATCTTTCGCCGAGCTGGGTGACTGAAAGGTACATCGTCTCTTCTGGATGCTGCAGGCAGTAATCTGCCACCCGTTTTTCCGTGGGAGTGAGGTTGGGATAGGCGCTGCGGATCAGGGCCAGCCCGCCCGAGCCGATTAAGGGTTCTTTGGCCACCACAATCCCTCCTTATCATTTCTTAACAATTTCTCCACCGCTGGGGTGATTCCTCCTCCTCCGAACGGGAACCAGGAATTTGCTTGTAGATCTCGAATTCATAAAGCAAGAAAGGCGCTCGGCAGGCCTCGACCTCAAAGCCAGCCTGGCCAGAGTTAACTTGGGCTTCCTCGCACACGGCCCGAGGGAAGGAAGAATAACGTGAACGTACTGCGCGCTATCCATCAGGGACTGATCGTATCCTGCCAAGCTCTGGAAGATGAACCCCTGCACGGCCCCATGTTTATGGCGGCAATGGCCAGAGCTGCTCAAAAGGGAGGCGCGGCGGGCATCCGCACCAACGGCAGGCATGAGGTGGAGGTGATCAAGCAGATCACCGGCCTGCCTGTGATCGGTATCGAGAAAGTGACCAGCACGGAAGGGGAGCTGGTCATCACGCCTTCCTTCAGCCTGGCCCGGGATCTGGTGGAGGCCGGGGCGGATATAGTGGCGGTGGATGTACGCCAGAACAGGCCCTTCGGCGAGCCTTTACACGAACTCCTTCCCCGCATCCGCCGAGAGCTCGGGGTACCCGTGATGGCTGACTGCGTCACGGCCGAGGATGCCCAAAAGGCGGCAGAAATCGGCGTGGATATCCTCGCCTCAACCTTTGGCGTCAAAGCGAACGATCTGGGCCTCGAGCCCGATTTCGAACTGCTGGCAGAAATGCTCAAGCTTGGTGTGCCCGTGATCGCTGAAGGCGGGTTCTGGTATCCCGAGCAGGCTGAAAGAGCCCTTAAAATGGGCTGTTGGGCCGTGGTTGTGGGGAGTGCCATCACCAGGCCTCTGGAAATCACAAAGCGCTTCGTGCGGGCTTGCCGCCGGGCCAGCTCTGGCTAGAGGCTCCGCCCGGATCTCGCTTTTTGAAAAAAACGGCTAAAAGGTAATGCAGCAGAGAAGGATACTGAATGAAGTTGTCAAATGATCACATTACGTACCGTTTAAACCGGTTTAGAGGCATCCGGTGTGCTGCGGTGGTTCGAGAATCCGCCGCAGGCGGCTGTTTTTGTCTCACCATTTGAACCGGTTTAGAAAGGGGAGATCCTGACGTGAGAGAACGACTGAGGCCGGGCGATGTTGAGGTGGTTGAGCTTGCGTGGCCAGAACCTGAAGTAACCCACGACCTGCCGCAGATTCCCGGCGAAACCTACGCTCAGCGCCTCGCAAGCCTGCGGGCTTTGATGGACAGAGAGGGCCTTTCCCATGTACTGGTCTACGGCGACCGGGAGCATTTCGCCAACACCCGCTGGTTGACGGGCTATGATCCCCGCTTTGAGGAAAGCCTGGTCATTGTGGGGCTCACTGGCAGGCCCCGGTTGCTGGTAGGCCTGGAAGGGCAGTACTATGCGGCCATCGCCCAAGGGGTTGACGTGGAACTCTATGATGAGTTCAGCCTGCAGGGGCAGCCCAGCAGCGGGCGCACGCTCCCGGAGATCCTCGCTGACTGCGGCCTCAGTGTGGGCAGCAGAGTGGGACTCGCCGGCACGAAGTACAGGCAGACCCCTGCCTTTGCGAAGGCAGGACTGGCCACTGACGTTCCCTACTACCTCGTGGCTGTCCTGGCCGAGGTTGTGGGCAGGGAGAATATCAGGGATGTCACCCGCTGGTTCACAGACTCAAGCACCGGCCTGAGGATTCCGCTTACGGTGGATGAAATAGCCCGGAACGAGATGATCAACCAGATGGTGTATGCAGGCATGTGTGCTGCTCTCTCAGCGCTGAATCCGGGCGTCAGCGAGGCAGAAATCTCGGGCAAGCTTGGCTATGATGGAAGCATCCCCCTGTCCTGCCACATCGTCGTCAGCTTCGGAGAAAACGTCAACCTGGCGCTGAACAGCCCAACCAACAGGCAGCTGCGCCTCGGCGATCCCCTGAGCGTCGCCATGGGAGTATGGGGCGCCAACATCGCCCGTACGGGTATTGCTGTACACAGCGCTGAGGAGTTTCCACCGGAGATCGCAGATGCCCTGGAGAAGGTTTTCGTACCCTACTTCGACATGCTGCTGCGCTGGTACGGTGCCCTCCATGTGGGCGCAAACTGCGGAGACGTCTACGAGGCAGTGCGTGAGTACATGGAAGACCCGTTCTTTGGGATCGCCCTCAACGCGGGCCACCTGATCCGGGACGAGGAGTGGATCAACGCTCCATTCGTGCCAGGCTCTAAGGATGTCCTGGCCTCGGGAACCATGATCCAGTGCGACATCATCGTCCCAGCAACTCCTCCCTACCCTGGCGTGCACACAGAAGACGGTTTGGTCGTGGCCGATGCCGACCTCCGGGCCGAGCTGGCCGGGAAGTATCCGGCGGTTTGGGAGAGGATCCAGAAAAGGCGCGCTGCCATGGAGGATCTTGGCTACAAGCTGCACGAAGATGTCCTTCCCCTCTGCGACATGCAGGGTCAGGTTACGCCCTTCATGCTCAGCCCAACCAAGGTGCTGAGTCTGAAGAAGTAGGCGGCGAGGAGCATGCTGGGCCAAAGGGGGGAGGGGCAGGCCGGTTCGGGGTTTTGGACCGTTTTGGTACAGTTTGGGAAGGAATTTCCGGACAGAATGTCAAAGGATAGTTTGCTGGCTGGATTTCGAATTGTGGAGGAAGTCATTTGGCGGGTAATCGTTCCAGGCGCTCCAAAAAGCACAGGGTCACCATCGATGACATCGCGCGGCACCTCAACCTCTCCAAGGCCACTGTATCGCTGGCCTTGAACAACAGCCCCCTGGTGGCTGAAGAGACGAAGCGGCGGGTGCTTGAAGCGGCAGACGAATTTGGCTACCGCCCCAACTACTTCGGAGCGCGCCTTTCCCGCGGGAAGTCGGACATGATCGGCCTCTACATCTTGGGAGGCAGCGAGAAGCAGTGCAACTGGACACTGCCCTCGAGCTGGATGTTCTACCATCCCATCCTCCAAGCGGTGAGCGAGGAACTCTCCCAGCGCGGCTACCGGTTCAACCTGGAAGTAGTGAGCGTGGAACAGGTCACCAAACAGGGAGTCATCTCTTCCGTGATCCAGGAACGATCCCTCGATGGCATGCTGCTCGTCGTTCAAGATGACATCGACTACAGCTTCCTGCAGATCGTGGAAGAAAGGCAGTTTCCCTTTGTGGTGCTCAATGCCAAGGTTGCAGAGAGCATCAGCTCTGTGAAAATTGACAACGAACTCGGGGCCCGCAAGGCCGTTCGGCATCTTGTGGAGCTGGGCCACCGCACCATCGCCCATCTGAGCGGGCCGGAGAAGGACCTCAACGCGATTGAGCGCCGTCTTGGATTCCAGCATGCCGCTCGCGAGGCAGGGCTGGACTGGAATCCCAGCCTGCTCCACTACGGCGACTGGAAGCGCGAATCAGGCTGGCGGGCAGCCAGGGAGTTTCTGCAGCTGGAACCCCGGCCCACAGCTGTTTTTTGTGCCAATGATCACATGGCCGTCGGTGTCATGCAGGCCCTGCAGGAAGCGGGGCTGCGGATCCCGCAGGATGTGTCGCTGATTGGCTACGACGATACAGAACTGTGCCAGGTGGTGGTGCCCAGGCTGACAACAGTGAGACAGCCAGTAGACCTCATGGGTAAGCTGGGAGCTGATGCGGTGCTTCACCAGATTGAGAGCGAGTCGCCTCAAGCAACCCACACTAACTTGGAACCCGAACTTATTGTACGGGACTCCACAGCATATGCAGGTAGTAGATCTTAATTCCTTAGATGGAGGAGGAAGAGTATGAACAAGTATTTTCCTGAAGTAAGCAAGGTTTTGTATGAAGGAAAGGGCAGCAGCAATCCCTTGGCCTTCCGCTACTACGATCCGCAGCGGGTGATCGGCGGCAAGACCATGGAAGAGCATCTGCGTTTTTCCATGGCCTACTGGCACACCCTCTGCGCAGTCGGCGTTGACATGTTTGGATCGGGCACGGCTGTTCGTCCCTGGGAGAACCTGACCAAGCCCATGGACATCGCCAAGGCCAAGGCGGAAGCTGCATTTGAGTTTATGTCCAAGATGCAGATTCCCTTCTTCTGCTTCCACGATGTGGACATCGCTCCCGAAGGCGAGACTCTCGAGGAAACCTTCAAGAACCTCGATGAGATCGCTGCCCTGTTCAAGGATTTGATGAAGGCCACCGGTATTAAGCTCCTTTGGGGCACGACCAACCTGTTCTCCCATCCCCGCTTCATGCACGGTGCAGCCACGTCGCCTAACGCCGATGTCTTCGCCTATGCGGCAGCCAGGGTCAAGAAGACCATGGAGATCACCAAGGACCTCGGCGGCCAGAACTATGTGTTCTGGGGCGGCCGCGAAGGCTACGAGACTCTGCTCAACACCGATCTGAAACTCGAGCTGGATAACCTGGCCCGCTTCCTGCACATGGCGGTGGATTACGCCAAGGAGATCGGCTTCACCGGCCAGTTCCTGATCGAGCCAAAGCCGAAGGAACCCACCAAGCACCAGTACGACTTCGACGTAGCGACGGTGATCGGCTTCCTCAAGACCTATGGTCTGGATCCGTACTTCAAGGTCAACATCGAGGCCAACCACGCCACCCTGGCAGGGCACACCTTCCAGCATGAGCTTCGCCTCGCCCGCGTCAATGGGTTCCTGGGCAGCGTAGATGCCAACCAGGGCGACGATCTCCTGGGCTGGGATACCGACCAGTTCCCGACCAACATCTACACCACCACCCTGGCCATGTATGAGATCCTGCTCAACGGCGGCCTCGCCCCCGGCGGACTCAACTTCGACGCCAAGGTTCGCAGAGGTTCCTTCGAGCCTATCGACCTGTTCTACGCTCATATCGCCGGTATGGACTCCTTTGCCCACGGACTGATCATCGCCAACCGCCTGCTCGAGTCCGGGGAACTGGAAGACTTCGTCGCTCAGCGCTACAGCAGCTACAAGACGGGCATCGGCGAGAAGATCGTCAAGGGCGAAGTGGGCTTCAAGGAACTCGCCGAGTACGCCATGGCCAACCAGCAGCCCAAGCTCACCTCTGGACGTCAGGAACTGCTGGAGACCATCCTCAACAAGTACATGTTTGCTGACTAATTGAGCACGTGTAAAGGCGGGTTGCGACCATGAAATACCTCATTGGGTTGGATGTTGGCACATCGGCGGTGAAAGCCCTCCTCGTCACCAGTGAAGGAAACGTGGTGGGCAGCTACACCGTGGAATACCCCTTCTTCTCGCCGCAGCCGGGCTGGATCGAACAGAACCCTGAAGATATGTGGAAGGCTTCTGCAGATGCGGTGCGCGGAGTTCTGACCAAGTACTCGGTTTCCGGCGAGGACGTAGCCGGTCTGGGCCTATCTGGGCAGATGCACAGCTCAGTCTTCCTTGATGAGCAGTACAAGGTGATCCGGCCGGCCATCCTCTGGAACGACGTGCGCACGACTGCTCAGTGCCGCTTCATCGAATCGACCGTTGGCAGTGATGTGCTGAAGGAGGAAGTGTGCAATCCCGCCTTGGAGGGGTTCACCCTTCCCAAGGTGGTTTGGCTCAAGCAGAACGAACCGGAGAACTACGCCAAGCTGCGCTGGCTGGTCCTGCCCAAAGACTATGTACGCTTCCGCTTAACGGGCGAAATAGCCATGGAAGTATCCGATGCCGCGGGCATGCTGATGATGAACGTACGTCAGCGGGTCTGGTCCAATCCCATCCTTGAAAAGCTGGACATCTCCCCGGAGATCCTCCCGCCGATCATCGGTTCATCTGAAGTCGGCGGCAGGGTTACTGCCGAGGCGGCCGAAGCCACAGGTCTCAAGCCTGGTACCCCGATCGTGGGCGGCGGTGCAGACAATGCCTGCGGAGCAGTGGGCTCCGGCGTGGTCATCGCTGGGCGGGGCATGGTCAGTCTCGGTACCAGCGGCGTGATCCTTGCCCACCTGACCGAACCCAGGCTGATCACTGAAGGCACGGTGCACATGTTCAACAGCTGCGTGCCCGGAGAGTTCTACATGATGGGTGTCACCCTCTCTGCCGGCTTGTCACTGAGCTGGCTGCGCAGCCGCTTGGGCCTGGAGGAAGTGCCCTATGATGTGATGACCAAGGCAGCCGATCCAGTGCCGCCGGGCAGCCGCGGCCTGGTCTTCCTGCCCTACCTGACAGGGGAGCGCACTCCCCACGGCGATGGCAACGCCAGGGCCAGCTTTGTCGGGTTGAGCGCCACCCATGACCAAGGTGACATGATCCGGGCCGTCATGGAAGGCGTGGCCTTTGCCTTCTGCGACTCCGTAGAACTTCTGCGGAAGGCCGGCTGGAACGGCACATCCCTGCGGGCACTGGGTGGAGGCGCCAGATCTCCGCTCTGGAAGAAGATCATCGCCAGCGCCACCGGCCTCGCCTTGGACGAGATCAACATCGACGAAGGCCCGGCACTGGGTGCGGCAATTCTCGCCGGTGTAGGCACAGGTGTCTTCGGCAGCGTCCGGGAGGCTTCGGACAGCATCATCAAGGTGGTGCGCTCTGTGGAGCCGGATCAAGAATGGCGCAAGGTCTACACCGAGCTCTACCAGGTGTACAGGGCGCTCTATCCGGCGCTCAAGCCGTCCTTCGACCGGCTGGTGACCTTCGCTTAAGACTGGTAACAAAGAAGGGCTGGGACCAATCCCAGCCCTTTTCGTGTGCCCGGCATGTCTACCGAGCCGATGGGTTGAGAGAAACCCTACCGCCCAACCAGCGGGAAGGTAACCAGCAGGCAAGGGCGCCACTGGCAACAGTGGGGTCTGGAGGAAGCCGA
>Ga0134093_1000186_pt1 | contig 74813 bp, 36 predicted proteins | sample 4_1taG_FD_94452 | JGI IMG/M metagenome (GOLD analysis project Ga0134093, IMG submission 94452) | Switchgrass degrading microbial communities from high solid loading bioreactors in New Hampshire, USA - 4_13_20_68_A1 metaG | ecosystem: Engineered > Bioreactor > Semi-continuous > Anaerobic >...
CCAGTGCCTTCCTACAACTGTACCTATCCTGTCAACATTTTTCCCGTATTCCGTAGTACTTAACAAAGCTATTTTACAACTTACGGAATATGGGTCCTCATAATTTGTTCCGTCTTTATATCCTCTCTCAATCCACCATGTATGCTCATTGATATAATCAAGCATCCCTGACGGTATATAGACATTCATATAGTCAGGTGAATTGATATAATAGGCGATACTTAATGGGTCAGTAGGATCAAACCTTTGAGACCCGGTATCCGAATTATAATATTTTTTATTCAATATATTAGCATAATCGGCTATTACAAATTGCCCGTCTTCCTCTGTTGCATTCACATTGTTTAACAATACATAAACCTTATCGGAACCACTGACTTGAAACTTATATTCAGCTGGAGTGTAGAATACCGCAGACTCCTTATACGGATGTGCCGCAAATTCCTCACCTTCCGGAATAGTAACTCCGTCATCCAATTCAATGTTAAACTCCCCATAATATCCAAGCTGTCCTAGTTCAAATTCCGAATATCCTACTGCCCTTGCTTCTTCGATTGTAAGATCCCTGCATATGACTGCTTTTACTTCGGAACCCGTTTCATGCAGATCAAGTTTAACTTCTTTAAAAAAGTCCTCGCTCAGATAGAAACATGGTCTTATGGCAGGCCATGTAGAATATGTGTTTGTACTCCATTCGAAATTAATCTTGGTAGTATCCTTGTTGCCAGACATCAACATTACTCTATTGTAACTATTCTTTCCATTATCATTTCGTACCGGTGTCCTCATCCACCAGTTCCAGCCTACTCTAAGACCGATTCTTTCGGCATTTTTCTGATATTCGGTATAGCTCAGCAAAGCCAGTTTGCTTTCCACATAATACGGCTCTGTTATTTCCTGACCAGCCTCAACCCACCACTTATGAATATTTAAATAGTCAATCATAACTGCAGGTATATACTTGTTAATGAAGTCCGGCTGATTCATATAATATGCTATACTCAACGGATCTGTAGGATCGTATTTTTGGCACTGTACATCTTGAAGGTCATAAAACTTTGTTCCGCTTCCAATAGAGTAATTCACAATATCATTGGTATAATCAGCAATCACAAAGTATCCGTCATGTTCATTGGCATTTACATTTTTAAGCAGGATAAATCTTCTGCCACCAACCTGAAAGGTATACTCAACCGGTGTTTCCAATACAGCGCCAAAATTATTTTTATATTTATCTGTTGTAAACACATCAAGAACAGGATTATCCGCTGTCCCATCAGGAAGAGTCGATTCCGCAAAGGACATGAAACCAAACAAATTGCATAAAAGTGACATACATAAAATGAACACCACAAAACTCTTTGACACTCTTTTTTTCAACATAGTGACTTTTCCTCCTTTTATTTTAATTTTTAATGGCTTTAAAATATATTTCACCATCAATTTTTTATTGTTCCATCGGTCAAAATGTTGACCTTGGTAAGGTCAGGGTATTTCCACAAATATGTCTTTAAGTATTTGTCTGTTTGACTGTAATCATCTTTAAAATCAACCGGTAGGGAATAATGATAGACTCCCCTGTCGTCACCGTCGAATTCCACCAATTGATACACCACATGATCAAGCTCCAAAACTTCTTTGTCATTCTGTTTTATGCTACGAGTTACCTTATTATATCCGCATACGGCTATGATATATTGAGCAGTATCGTTATTGTTTTTGATAAACGATATGTTGTATACGCTGCCATCAAATTGCTGGCCAAAAACCCTTATGCCGGCATCGTTACGGGTTGAAAACCTTAATTCGAACGAAAGCTCGGACTCGACACTATCTGAAAAATAGGATTTAATTCCTGGAGCAACCGATAAAACCCAGTTTTCATCCGGTTCTAGCAATTGTGGAAATTCCAGTGTAAGAACAGAAACATTATTGCTGTTATCCAAACTGTATTGGCAATGGTACCTTGTTCCGTTTTTATTGTATAATGCCACATATTTTTCTGCCGTACTCTGCTCTACCAATGTATTAAAGCCAATAACAATTTTATTGATAATGGAACTTACCGTATTTCCGACTGCGACCGTACCATCGGCATAATACATTGTCACACTGTCTGCCTCAGGATATATCACCTCCATCTTAACGATTATTTTAATATTGTCAAAGTATATGTCAGACCGCTCCGCTCTTGCCATATATCCAACCCCAAATCCTTTTGTAACATTGGTCATAAAGGAGCGGGCAACGTTTACGGTATACGGCTTTCCACCATCAACCGATACTGTATAATCCGTCGTTCCGTCATTCTTAGGGTCCACATATAGGTTTATGGTATGCCATTGACCTGAAGCAACAACCAACTCATCACTTACCGTTTCGGACGCATCACTGCTTCTTCCCTCAGCATATTTGATTTCCCCGGTGGAACTTGTGAAGGCTATTGCAACGTTTTTATCATATCCTGTTTTCCCTATATCAAAATCCCCTTCCTCCAAAAGGTATAAATACCAATCCGCATTATTGCTGTACACGTCAAACGATACAGTGTAGGGAGTGCCACCGGATATCCCGTCCAATTCATAAAGAAACCTTGTTTGTCTGCTTGACTGTGGCGCATTGACAAATCCAAAGGCCACATCACTATTACCGTCTTTTCCTTCTACCGCACTGGGAATGTATTCCGCCTTCTCAAGATTTACAAAACCATTGGGAAGCCGTTTTGTAGCATCATCGGTTTCATAATCATTGAAATCAATATCTACAATATTTACATCTCTGACAGTGGTTTTATGTTGAGTTCTAAATTCAACAGCAGATAACATAGGCTTCTTGAATATGCTTCCTACTACTGTTTGAACGAAAACTACAGAATACCTCCCCCCTGGGAAAAGCTCTTCATCAAATCTTATTTTAAAACGGTCCTGACGGATGTCGGATATGGAGAACTCTTTTATCTGCTCTCCTGTAGCCTGGTTTGTAATAGAAATATTTTCCTTCGTAATAAGACTAACATCCACAGGTTCTGAAAGCCTGACATCCAACTCACCGTTGTGAAAGGCTACTCTTTTGTCTTGATCGATCAGCATCCTTAATCCGGTTTCACCAATCCAATGCCTAACCTCAACGTTATCAACCAAACAAAAATCATCCCCGACGATTCCACTTAAATTGTTACCCGAAAATACAGAGAACGTTTTAAATCCTTTTACGGCCGAACAAGGAACAGGCGTGGCATTGACCTGCTTCCCATCCACGTAATAGACGGCATTGGCGCTGCCGGTACCTAAACTGGAGAAAACCAAGTCAAATCGATGCCACTCTCTATGCGTATACTTTATATCGGTTGGCTGCAATGTCCATCCTTGCATTGACGTATAATATTGCAACAGAGTAGTACCGTCCTCTTTTGGCCCTTCTCTATTAATATTAATTGTCTTTGAATAAGCAGCATTGCTTACTATTGTATTGGCATCCCCCGTATCAGTACCGTCATACATTCTTGTAATAATATACTTGGTATCCCCTGTGAACTTTACGTAAAAACTTATATGCAGTGTGCCACTGTTAATGAGCTGTCCAAAAAACAGGTTCACAGTAGCCTCAGGGTTTAATCTCAAACATTTACTGCCGGTTTCCGGATCAATGAAAGAACCGAAGTCTTTGTTTGTCCGCCACTTCCAATTGTGATCAGGAACTACCCCGGAACCAAAAGGAGCATCATAATTTTCAAAATCGCAATAGTAATAATAATCCACTCCGCTATCTGCAGCAGTTGTATAACACGGCAGCACTCCGATGAAAAAAACAATTGCAAGAAACATTGCCCATTTTCTCATGTTATCATTCCTTTCTTTTTGCAACTTGAACATGCTTTTTTATTTTATCAACGTCAAATAAGTAAACAGATTGACATTTTTTGTTTCTCCAATTCCGCTTGCATATTCTATCCAACCTCGCCTGCCGTTGCCGTCATTGTCATTAATAAGAAATGAGAAGCCCAATTTGTCATTTTCCTTTGGCTTATCGCCTTCACGAAGCAATTGAACCCACGGTATCTTAAATTCATAAATCGTTTTGTTCCTATTTCTTACCACGGCAACTTCCGCACCTTCACAATATCCTATGGGATGGCTTTCGTCTTGCGCCTTGAATCGATAGGCCGTCGGTCCTTCCGGCGATAAGGACAAACCTATTTCGTGAAAATTCATTGCCCCCTGGCCTATGGCAATGAAATCTTCCGTTCCATAAAATATACCAAACTGAACACTGTCGCCCTTCCAGTTGGTGGGACCGGGTTCCGGCTGACAGAAAACGTCATCTGTTACTTCCACGAACATATAAAAGTTTTCTTCATCCCACATAACGGCACTTTGCCCTGACAAATCATTTACACCTTGCCAGTCGTCAATCTGTTTGACTTGCTGTATATTGTCCGCATACATTGTAGTGTTTCTGTTCCATTCCCCGCTCTCTATCACCCCGTCAATTTTGGGTTTATTATAGGCATAGGTTGCAACGGTCGCATCAACTGTATCCGTAAATTCAAAGCGTTTACCTCCATCAAGAACAATGTCGTATTCCACGGTATATTGTCCCTTTCGTGCAAGCTCCGGAATATTAAAGTTAACTTCACCTGTTGTTCTTTTTGGTATAATACCAATGTCAACCTTTCCGCAATCTACCATAAATTGAGGGGATTTAAATTCGACATACCCTTTTATGGCTTGTTGCGAGGACATGTTGGAAATATTCATTAATGCAACCCATCGGTTTATATTTGCGCCGGTCAACGGCTCAATTTTCAAGGAAGTAATCAGCGCATTGGTTGACACAAGCTTAATGGAGGAATTTTGTACAATCTTCCCGTCAGGTGTTACAATATGGATATCCACATGACATTCTTCACCTACAGGCATATTGTTTTTAATATAAACACATCCCACACCTGTGTCACCGTCAAATTGGTCTATTTGTACTACTTTTACATACAGCGGCGTTTTCACTTCGATTTTATACGGTTCACCGGTATAATTGCGAATATTAATCTTCGCTGTGTCATTTTCAGCCACCGAATAATCCGTTTGATCATAGCTTATAAAAGGATTATTATCAACTAATTCAACATTTTTAATATGACCAACAATATATGCCGGTTCTTCATCTGCCACAAAAGTAAATACTCCGTTATGCCCGTATATCTCCGTACCGTTTCCCATTGAATCATAATATGTAATTTTATCCGCACCCAGATTCAATGTAACCAAATGTCTGCCATGAAGAGCATATAAGGTTACAATATCGGCGTTGAATTTATTGCTTCTGAATTTTGCAATTCTTATATTGTTATCTTCCGAATCATATCTTCCTACCGCCGTGCTGTCAGCCATGATATAGTTAAGGCCTGTGACCATGACATAAGAAATGGTAGGAACGAAGTACTTTCCATATTTTATGCACTCATCATAAGCTCCCGACACATGCCCGAACTGGTCCTCACGTTCAGTGGCTACGGTGCCTTTTTTCTCAAAGTTATAAAATACGGTAATATCACTAACGTCTTTAGACTTATAAAAGATCGCTGATTGGCTGTTCCACGCACCTTTTCTTCTTTCCGTGGCAACACCTTTATCAGCAGTTGTATAACCTACTTCCGTATTCCATATTTCCGGATCTTCAACACCTACTTTTGCATACTCATCTTTAAACCATTGAATTACCTTGTCCATTTCGGCCTCTTCAGGAGACATACTTGTATACGGATGCAAAGTAATGGCCTCTGCATATCTCCACATACCTGCATTCATTGCCTGCATGAAATACTCCTTCCCGGTGCCGGCTTTAAGACCTGTAACACAGGGCCCTCCCAGCTTTGCGGAAGGATTTACTTTTTTTATTTCCTCATAAGCTACCTTAACCATCTGAGCATATACATCGCCGCCAGCATTGTCAACGTTAAAAGCAGTTATGTTGGGTTCATTCCAAATCTCATATCTTTCAATGCCATAGCTATTTAGAATGCCGGCAGCAGCTCTTATGTAATTTCTCCACCCCTCCAACTGTTCAGGCGTATGAGGAAGTTCATTCCATGCTTTACAGTAATGAAGCGACGAAACATCCATAATCGGGAGATAAAGCAGTCCATTCGCTGCCAGTTCATCCAAAACAGGCTTCATGGGATGCCCCTCCCAATTATACTGACCCTTTACCGGTTCAAGCTTACTCCATGAAAAATCACCTCGGATACCACCTATATTTGACATTTTCAACACCTTTACGGCTTCCTTTATTCTATCAATGGAGTAACGTTCCAGATGAGCTGCAAAAAAGACATCTCTGTTCAATATACCATCCGGGTCTGTTTTAAGGACGGCGATCTCATAAGGTTGAAATTTAGAATGTACCGTATTGTCCTTTGAGATAATTTCCACTTCGTATCTGTAAACATCACACCTTTCAAGCTCCCCAAAATTCAAATCTACTTCTTTGGTTTCATGCGGTGCAAATGTAAGCTCCTCTGTTTTCTCAAAAGGTACCATATAGTCTTCGCTGATAAACCGATGCGTAACAGTAGCATTTATATTGCGGTCAGTTAAATTGGTAAATTTATTGTGGATAATTTTATCCTTCTCAAACCATTTATAAGCATTTCCAACCTCATCATTCCACGAAACAAGATAAATCGGATTACGGGCAACTCTTCTTGTGACTTTAAACCGCTTGATTGCTATGGACGAACCTGAAATGGAAGAACGGTTACTCATTGCTCTGATGGAAAGTTGAAAATCATATTTGTTATCAAGGCGTTTTGAAACTGCAGCATCCTGTAATACAAAGGAAGCTGTTTTCCATATACGCTCATTGTTAAGATAAACCGTCCCGGCCTCTTTCATTGATAAATCATTGGCATCATAGAATAATCTGCAATAACCGCTTCCTGAATCATAATAATCAAATTCCACCACATATTCCGAACCATCTGCAGTACTTCCTAAAAAGTCACGTGAAAGTATAAAATTAATATATGCCTTTTGAGTTCCCTGAAGCTTATCCATCAACCAGCAATACTCGCCGCCTCGCGTAACGACATACGGCTCTTTATTGGTCCCCGGCTCTACTAAGGAAAAGCCGCTTTGAACAAGTTCCTGCCCCAATATGGCTTCAGCTACCATTTCATTTTGATTCTCCGTATCTTGATCCTTTGCATAAACATGAACCGTCAAAGGACTGGAAACTGCTAACATAACACAAAGCAACAAGATAAAAATATTTTTAATACTCATTCTTACACCCCCTTACTTTTTTGTCATTTATATACAAATATCTGTTTTATTGCCGTCTTGTTATTATTGACTACAATAATAGGACAATCTTCACCGGCATGCCTGTATCCTGTAATATCGCTGATTCCTCCGGTGTATATTTTGTCTCGAGCTTTATCATATACAATAATGTTGATTCCTGACGCATTAATTACTTCGTTTGTTATGCCAAACCGGGCATCAGCCAACTCATACGAACTTCTGATAAATGTCCCGACTACTTCATAGGGATAGCTTTTTGTAAGCTGCGCTTCGTATTGGCGCCATGTCCAGCCACCTTGAGGATTATACGTACCTGCATACCAGTATTTGTTTGCACCGCCGTTTTGAAATTCCTTTGTTTCAGCATCGTACATTTTTTCTATCGTAAATGCCGTTGTACCTAAATAGTCCATATCCACACGAAACAAATCACCTTTCTTCAGCTTTTTAACCTCTTCACTACACAAATCATCTACAAAAAACGATACATTCCCTGCACAATTAATCTTAATGCACGATTCACCGTCCGGATTAACTCCTCTTGTCAATTTGTCAAACATATATACATTCGGGGATTGATCCAACGGTTCAACATTAACAACAAGAACGTCAACAACCAAATTACTATGGTCAAAATAATAGGTTTCAATAGCATAATTCTGGTCTGTTACAAAGCTGTATGCCGTATTATAATATAACAAATCATCTGTTCTTGTTTGCCCTTTAATGACAATGTCACCGTTTTCATTGGTTTTCGGAACAACAAATATTTTCGTGATATTCGGGTCATAGATATCACCCAGGCCAAACCTTTTTAGGGTGCCGTTATAGATAATCTCGGAACTTCCGTCACACTTTCTTGTCAAGGAAGTATCCGCATTTTCCACTCCCTCATTGACAATATAGGTATCAATGGATGTAATCTCATTATCAGCATTCAGTTTAAACCGTATAATCTGACGGGATACCGGTATGGTAAGTTTGCCGTTATCCTCTGTAATATTTCCCATGCCCGGGAATGCCATTAACAGTTTTTTATAGTCCTTGAGTTTATAACTTACTTCGTCAATGGTTACATGATCTGCAATGCGATAATCATGAAACATCTTATCCTGCTGATAAACACTGATATATAAATCGTAATCAGAAATTTTTTTAACGGCAGTAATCTTACGCATGTAGCCTATCTGCATTCCTGCATCGTTTACTTTCGATATATATACAATTTCTCCGAACATATCATAAATAATCGTATACTCATCGTTTAAGGTGATTGTATCCCATACATATGGGTATATTGCTTTGTCAACTTTATAGTCCGTACCGTCAATTTGAATCGTTCCTTCAGACTCATTCTTGGCTTCCAGAGTAACTGTTACTTTCTCTTTGTATACGATGATATGAATCATGTATTCGTCATCAGATTTTGCCACAGCCACGGGAGTAGGATATACAGACGGCAAAAAAGCAGAGTTTCCCGTTCCATCAGTAATTTTTATAATTTTAAAAGGCTTCAGATCAACCGTTTTTGTATTGTCATAATAATTGTACAAAATCTCCTTTTCAGCATCATAATTTCCTATTACAAAATTTTCGTAGCTTTTTATGATGACAATACTGACATTGGAAGAACCTTTTCCTTCAATAAGTTCAATGGTCCCTTTCTTTTCACTTGAAATAAATTGATTGAGTACATCGGTCAACCTTCCTTCAAGCACTCTGCCGTTATATACAACAACGGCGCCCCTTTCTATTTTTTGGGATGACAATCTGTTGCTTTCAGCGGATTCATAATAACGAATTACATAGTTGCTCAAGTCAAAGGAATCAACCAAATCCGATTGAATAACAATTGATTGAGAATGATGTTTTTCAGCATAAATTAATATACGCTCATCCTCAGCATTTTCAATGTACGCAACCTCAACCTCATGTCCTAAAAAACCGTCAAATGGGTATCCTGCATCAACCGTATAAGTAACCCCGTCAATGATTACCACATCTTCACCGGCAGAATAATTGCTCATAATGCTTTCTCCGTAAGCATATTCAACCTGCCCCTCTACAAAATAAACATCATGATACTCTGAAAATATGGTTTTACCTTTCTCAACGACGCTTCTTGTATATCCGTCATTTATCACATAACTTGACGCAATTTCAGTATCCATTGCCTTGTATATCATTTGTATAGCATCATATTTTGTCAAAGCCTGAACGTTTTTTACCTTCACGTTTAAACCGATTCTTTGAGCAATAGCAATATATCCCGCCATGCCCTTATTACTTACCGAAAGGGCATAAGCTTTATAACCAAGTGCGCTAACCAGCATTTTACATGCTTGTTCATAGGTAACCGGCTCTTCCGGTTCAAATCGTTGACCGTAAGTCCCTTCAATGACTCCGTATTCAACAAGCGCGTTTATGCTGCCTGCTGCCCAGTAGGACTTGGGAACATCAACAAAATATATGATGTTATTGGATTCCGGCAGCTTTAACATAGAAGCCACATACCGCGCAAATTCCGCACGGGAAACCACTGAGTTCAGATCATCATCATTGCTTGTCTTTAAAACATTCAAACGGTTAAGAATGTATTGTTCTTTTTGAATGTCCGTTAACAATGACGGTGTATCTTCTGCAAAGACAAGAAACTGTGCAGCAAACACCAAACATAATATGAAACTTACGACTTTTTTCACGTTCTTCAACATCCTTCCTAATCGTTAAATAATTCCATAACCTTATGAATGATTTTGGCCACTTCCGCCCTCGTTGCACTTGCCGAAGGATTCATGCAACCATTCTGGTCCCCATTAATGATTCCTGCAGATGCCAATATGTGAACGGCTTCCTTGGCGTAATCTGATATACTTCCTTCATCCGTAAACTTTATATCCACCGTACCCGTTATTTCCATATTTGCCGCAAGCAATGCCCTATGCACCATTACACATAAATCCTGCCTTGATATATCCAAGCCTTTGCCAAACACCTTATCTCCAATTCCATTGGTGATGCCTGCAAGATAAGCTGTCTTTACATATTTATAGGACCAATCATCCTTACTAACATCCGTAAACGGAAAATCTTCCCCTACAAGATTCATGTTAAATGCCAAACAAATCATTTTGGCAAACTCTTCACGTTTTATTGTATCTAGTGGCGCAAATAACTCCGGTGTTTTGCCGTTAATGATGCCTTTATAATATAACTGAATAATGGCATCCTTTGCCCAAGGTACATTATCGATATCATGAAAAATATTGGTATTCTCTTTTAGCAAAACAGGTATATTGGCTATGCTGGTAGAATTGATCAAAGAATTCTTATTTTTCGTTCCTGTCCCTGAAGAAGAGGAACTTTTATTATTGCCGCCATTGTCATTCTTATAGCCGGCAATAAACTTTTTAACATCCTCAATACTTTTTATATTACCTCCGTTATTAACCATTGCCGAACAAAGGCTGTCCGATATATCTGCCGCATTGATTCCATACTTCTCGGCATATGTCTTAAGAATCCCTTTGACCGTTCCCATACCATCATTTTTGTGGATATTGCTTAGCAACAAGCCATCTATCAAAACACCGTCAAATTCAGAAAAGCTTTTGATTCCTTTATTGCTAACATACTTCGTAAGCTCTTCAGAAACGGAACTGCTGTAGAATTTTTTGCCGTCAAAATAGAAATATTTCTCATATTGGGCAATATCTTTTTCGTTTTCTTGATTCTGATTCATAATGGAAATAAGCATTGCTTTTTGTGCGTATTGCATGACTTCCTCCGTTTTCAATTCCAGCTTGCCTTCCATTTCTGTTTTTAGAATGGAAGCCGTAGCAGCAAGATCCGCTTCATCAAATATGCTGTCAAATAAACCAAGGTCATAACGCCTTGTTTTTAACACATTCTCCGTATCAGGATCGGTATACAATAATTGAATGGCTTCTTCGTTTCTTGCTTTATTAATGTATCTAAGTTCTCTCTTTAACGGCGTACTTAAACCTTCCGCACCAATATAAACATTGTAAACGCCGTTTTCCTTCAGTGAAAATTCAAACCTGTAATTAAAATCTTTATCAAGACTGCCTTCAGCATAATACGCAATACTTTCCGCAACTCCGGCCGATATAACATCACGGTTTGTCCAATCAATGCCACTCCTGACTACCGTAATGGTAACATCGGAACCTTTTTTTGCAGATAGTTCACGCAATAGACTTCCTTCTATTACAATACCGCCGTCGCTTACATACAAAACATCACTTTCGGCATAGACTGTAACCATGATAATACCGAAGACCACTATCATCAAAATCGAAAGTTTTTTCAAACCGGTCAACCTCCCTGTCCGTTTAATATCTTTAGCCTTTTACACCGCCAATACTGACACCGCCTATGATATGTTTTTGGAAAAACGCAAAAATCAAAAATGGAACCACGCTTGCGAAAATAATGCCCATAAAGCGGACGTTCATTTTTATTTCGCTGCTTTGACCAAGCAAATATATACGCACCGGCGTTATCTGTAATTCCTTATCCTGCAACACCAAATACGGAATAAAGAAATTTGACCATGCATAAGTCAAACTCATAATGGATACATAAATAACTATCGGCTTACTAATCGGCATCATAATTCTAAAGAAAATAGAAAGATTTCCGCAACCGTCAAGTTTTGCCGCTTCCACATAAGACATTGGAATGGAATCAAAATAGTGTTTAAACAAAAGTACTTCAAAAGCATTTGCCGCAGAACTAAGCCATATCGGCCAGTATGTATTAATAAGACTCACTTCAAACGGGAAGTTTGCTACAAAGGGAAAACTTAACCACGATATATACAAAGGAACCGTTCTTAATTGCCCGGGCATCATCATTGTCCAAAGTACCAGTTGAAGAACAAAATTTGTACCCCTGGGCTTCATTTTCGATAATACATATCCGCCTATACCGCATACAATCAAGGTTAAGCAAAGGCTTCCCATGGACATAATAACGGTATTAATCATACTTCTACCTAGTTCAAGCGTCTTCCAGGAATCTACAATACAGGTCATCATATGTTCTAAAGACATATCTCTAGGAAAAAGGCTAAATCCAGAATAAATTTCCTGCGAATCCTTAAAACCGGATAAAAGAACCCATATTGCAGGAAAAAGCGTAAAAATGCACGTGAAAAGTAGGAATGCAAATACCGACCAATATGCTATTTTCCCTTTCATTGTTTTCAAATCGGAAAGGCTGATGATCCCTGCTTGTTTTGTACTAAATCGATTCATGGCTGTACCTCCTTAATAATTTTCCTCAACTTTTTTATTTAGACGCATATATAATACCGTTAAAGTAATTAAGATAAAAAATATGATCACTCCAAGAGCCATTGCATGCCCTGCCCTTCCGTTTACAAAACCGTATTTGTATAACTGATAACCCAAAGACGTGGATGCACCGTTGGGTCCGCCACCTGTCATAACAAGCGGTTGTTCCACTACCTGAAATACTGAAATTATCTGCTTTACAAAGGTTAAAAGCAATACTCCGGAAAGCTGAGGAATGGTAACGTATCTTACCCTTTTCAACATACCTGCACCGTCTATGATGGCAGCTTCATACAACTCAGAAGATATGGATTGCACTGCCGCATAATATAATACCATAGTTCCCGCAAACCCGCTCCATGTCATACTTATCACTATATATAAAATAGTAAACCGGCCGTCATTTAACCATATATACGGATCAATTCCAAACTTTGCTAGAAAGAAATTCAACAGACCGCTTGAATCGGGGTAGTATATATAATACCACATAAGCAATGCAGCGACACCCGGAACGATTTGAGGTAAATAAAGCACAATCTTAAATCCGTTTTTAAAATGTACCATTTCATTAATCATAATGGCTAATATAACGGGCGGAAGATAACCGACAACCAGCGACCAAAATACATACATAACTGTATTCCATAACGTGGGTAAAAACTGTGTATCTTTAACAACCTCAATATAGTTCCGAAGCCCGATAAACTCATGTGGCGTATATCCTTTCATCCTAAAGGTGGACCAAATTGCTCCCATAACCGTCGGTCGCCAAATCATTAAATACAGGACAATGACCATTGGCAGCATCAGGATCCATCCTTCTATATTATTGCGTCGCGCTACTTTATGTTTAACTTTTACTCGTTGCTTTTCAATACCGGGTTGTGTGGACATTTCTCTACCTTCTTTCGCTAGATATTTACCATTTTCAATATTGTTTGGTTCATATAATTTTTTAATAATCAAGATTGTCAAGGTAGTTTACCTGAAAATCATTACATGCATTTTCTATTAAACGAGCACAGTCGGCATTTTCATTTAAAAGGACCTCTTGAATACAGTTGTCTAACACACCGTATAAATCCTGAGCGCATACCGGCTCCTCCGGCTGGACTTCAACATTTCTATTCTGAACAAATTCATTGTACAGCCTTACATGATTCATATTTGAATTTGCATATTTCTCAATCATGGCATTTTTATATTTTTCTATTTCCGTATCTTCGGCCCATACACTCATCGACTTAATACCTATAATATAGCCTTTTTCCAATTCTTCCTTAATATTATTTTCAATGGTTTGCTTTGCATCCTCGGTAAGCTCATAACCATAACCCCTTTTCTCGATCCACCGGACTGCCGCGTCCTTCTGTTTTTCTGTTGCATTATTTGCGATAAGATAGACACCGCCACCCATTAAAGTGACATGGCGTGCCGGGCCTGCCGGAAGTGCCATGATACCGATGTGATCAACAGGCATTTCATACGGTGCACATTTTTTGCCGACATCCCCTGCCGCGATCAGCATTCCTGCATTTCCGGTGGCATATAATTTATAATACTCATTTCCGTCAATCAAAGTATTAGCAGGAAGAACATCATATTTCCACCGAAGATCCTTGATAAATTGAAGGGCTTCAACACATTCAAGCGAATTAAATGTTGCAATCCATTTTCCTTCTGCATTTTTATCAATAAATTTAACGCCAAAAGACCATGCAAGGCATGTAAATATCCAGCCCCCTACGTTGTTTGCAGTAGGGAAAACAAATCCGGCTTTTCCGGTGGCCTGTTTGATCTTTTGGGCAAACTCGGCAAGTTCATTCCATGTCTTGGGCTGCTTGGGGGTTCCGTCTGCTTCCATTAAACCTGCTTGCCTGAAAAGTTCCGTATTATATGCAAGGCCTAACACATAAGCTGAATAAGGAAAGGCAAATACTTTGTTGTCTCTAGAAATTAAATCCATGATCTTCGGATTGAATTTGTCCTTGTAACCTCTCTTATTCAACACAGCCGTAATATCTGCCGCATACTCGGCATTGATGACCTGTGCCAGCTCGGTAAAAAACGTATAATATAATGTAGGAAGTAAACCTGCTTCTGCTTTCGGATAAAAAGTCTTCAAATCAAAGGTCCATGAATCCGGTTGAATAATAACATCCGGGTTGTCAGCCTCAAATTCGGCTTTTTGCCGTTCGATTTTTTCAAGGGACGGTCCGCTTTTCTGCGGCCAGCTTCCTACCGAAATCACCGTTTTCCCATCCTTTTCAGCAACCGTACCCTTAATTCCACATGATGTACACATGCTTAGCGATATAATACACACAAGAATAAATGCAACCATTCTTTGATGTTTTTTTGTAACGCTGTTTTTCATTAATACCAATCCTCCTAAAATAAAATGAATCTCTCTGTGTTTTCTCTTACTTTTACTGTTTCTTGGCATCATTATAAGCAGTATTTATTCCACCTTCAACATGCAAAGTTTGATTCTTGTTTAAGAATTCCACCAATATAATGTTTCATTTTTCGCCAAAGTCATAAAGTTCCACCTTCCTCTTAAATATAAGTTCCATTCACCTGTTAAGAAAGGTCCACACATTGACAATCAAATAACGTTAACGTATAATTATACTATGATATTCATGAAAATACTATTTTATGGAGGCGCAAAATGAAACACAAACGATTTGAAAACTTAAATCCATTCAAAATTAATTCCGTGTATAAACTTTTCATTTTGATTTGCATCCCTGCATTTTTTACTTCGATTTTTTCCTATTTAAGTAATTCCTTTCATGTAAAAAACTACAAATCCATGCTTACTTCCGTATATTCCAATGAATTGAACAGGTTTTTAAAATCAACGGATGATGAAATTATTAAGCTTACATCCACTGCCTCATTGATGAATGTCAACAAGGAAATACAATATGCACTTACTACAAATTTACCTTTAAATATGCTTGACAAACAACAAATATTCGCAATAAGAGTAACATTGCAAAAATTACCCTCCCAAATGTCTTTTGTAGACAGCATACTTATCGTGAACCGAAAATCCGGATTTGTTGTTTCGTCAAGCGGTGTTTACGATCTAAACAAATATTTTAACGATGTATATAGTTATAAAGATTATCAGACAAGCTTTTGGCGTGAATATAACAGTACAAAAAATTCAACAAAAATCTTATCCCCCTCATATGTAACCACTGCCGAACCATTAAAGCCCAAGCCCATTACGCCGGTTGTGTACACCACATCAGGTTCCGATTCCTTCAATAATATTATTGTATTTAATATAAGTATGGAAAAAGTTCTTGATAACTTTAAACGCCACCGTTTTACGGAAAACAGCAAAATCTTTTTGATTAACAACCTTACTCATGACTGTATCTCCGAAGAAAAAACCCCAATTGATTTGCCCGTAGAAAGCATAGTATCGAATGTAAACACATCGGATACAAATTATTATAGAGGTGATATAAAAATTGATAAGACAAAACACATAATCTTTTCTTCACAAAAACACTCCAGTATTTTCGGCTATACATACATTGTGGCCATTCCCTATTCCGATATCAATAATTATACCAATGCGCTGCAATTTAATGTTCTGGTATTTTCCGTCTTATTTATTATTATGCTGTTTATTTATTCCATCTTTGGTGCAAAACATTTATATCAACCTTGGAAATTGCTTGCCAAAAAGCTATCCTTTGATTCAGATCAGTCTTCAAGCTATAATATTATAACCTATGTTAACAAAGCAATAACTGAAATTTTAGATAAAAATGCCAATCTTACACATTTATTGAATGTACATTTACCATTAAGTCAACAAAAATATCTTATTGATATTCTAAACAACCATTCCGACGGAAAAAATGACGAAATGAACAAAACCATATTTAAATATGACTATTTTATTTCCATTGCCATCAATATTTCCATCCATCCTTCTTATGCAATAAATTTAAATCCACAATTGTATGCGGATGTTTACACAGCCATTGAATACGTTTTTTCATCAACCTTTATTACCTTTTCACTGCCCAATACAACTAATTCATTATATCTCTTACTGAATGTTGAAAGCGATAACTGCTATGATAAAATAAACTTAAAAATCGAAGAAGTAAAACAACTATTTGCTGCCGATGCAAATGACATTACCATCTTTGTGGGGACAGGTCATATTTACAAGGGAATTGACGGATTGAAAACTACACATCAGGAAGCCATATCTTCCATATATAACCAAATGAATTCCGAAAAAGTAAAGCTCTATGAAAACAATATGCCGGAATACACCTTTAATATTAACAGTGAAAATATTTTACAAAACTACCTCATTGCAGGATACCGGGAAAAAGCAACGGAATTCGTTGAAAATATTTTTAAGAGCTGTAAAACAAACTCCTTTGAAGGCAGACAACAAGTTTATATGAGCCTTATTTCCGCCTTATACAGAATTATCCGACTAAAAAAAGTCCCTCATATGAATTTTGATGCAAAAACAGAATTGGATGTTCTCAATGATATTCTCAGTCGTTCGGAAGAATCTATACAGACATATATTATTTCGCTTGTAAATACTATTTCTGATCACATAGCGTCTACAGGGAAAAAAATAGATATATCCGAAGTATTGGACTACATTAACGAGCATTATACGGAAGATTTATATCTTGATCGCCTTGCAGAAATGTTTCATACAACACCTAAATACTTATCAAAATTATTTAGCCAAGAAGTGAAAATACCCTTTAAAGATTATCTTACGCAATTAAGAATATCAAAGGCGCAGAAGATTCTTGAAACGCAGGATATCAAAATTAATGATTTGGTAAGCCTTGTAGGTTTTTATAACCGTTCCACATTCATTCGTGCATTTAAAAACAAGGTAGGAATAACGCCAAGTGAATACCGTGCCTTATATGCAAAAAATAAACAATAATAATATAAAAATGAACACCCTCATGAACTTAATCTTAATAAAGTTCATGAGGGCATTGCTTTTTGAACTATATCCATTTCATAAGGATGGTAAGAAAAATCCCTTTACCGTATAATTACGCTATCACTTTCACATAGAGGAATGGCTTGCGTGTAATTAGACCAAACAAATGCCTTCATCAATGCCGTCCCCTCAGGCATTAACGCTTTCAGATTATCCAATGTAGTGTCCTTATCAATGGTCTTCACATCACTTAATGTAAGCTGTATCAACTTATTATTAGCATCATAGAAAGCCAAAGCCATACGATACGTTAATCCTTCTATATCATAATTTTTTATATGTACCAAACCGGATACAAAAGAATTACTTTCTTTATAAAGAACTACAGACCCATCCAACCATGAATAACTGGCAGTTGCTTCGGTTATGCTACCGGTTACTTTCTGATTCCCTAGGTACATTCCAATTTCATAGTCCTCCACATTACCCAAAAACTTAAACTTAAATACATAAGACCCGTCACCATTTAATCTGGATTGATCAATATATCCGATAGCATTTTCAGTTGTGGGATCAACACCTGTTTTATACATTAACAATGTCACTTTCTCTCCGGCAAAAGCTTTGTCAATCTGTCCTTTTACGATTACTCTACCTGTTGAACTATCCCTGTATCTTGCAGTTTTAGTTTTTAGTTCATTTTTTAGCAGACTTTTAGGAACATAAAACCGACCTTTTGAATAGACAGCAACTTGTCCGTCTAAATCAACCGGCTGACCATGTATCGTTGCAACCGATTGATTGGCTTTAATGCTGACATCCATATTTTTAAAAGTAAAGGTGTTATTATTTGAATCAAAAGTACCTAAATCGGTTACATCTACAAACAATTCTTCGGTAGCTGCATCTAAGTCCAATCCCATTAAATCGGCAAGATATGGTGCAATTTGTATATTATCTATGATCTTTTCTCTGTTCTCCGATGTATCACCGGGTATGTTTGATAATCCTTCAGGTGGACTAATTCCCTCCGGTGCATACATCCAGACAGGGCATCTTCGATTGGTATGTCCTGCGGTTGTCCATGAAATCCCATTTTTACTATTTTGTCCAGCTTTCACTTCATTTACTGCACCTGCATAATCACTCCAATTGGGATTACCACCAATACTATCCGCTTTAGGCAAATTTAAACCTCCTGTATCATGGTCAGGTGCTGCTATAACAATAGTGTCATTTCTGCTTTTTGCGTAATCCAACGCCACTTTGAATGCCTCATCAAAGGCGATGTATTCGCTCACAGCTTGCAATATGTTATTATTATGGCCTCCACCGTCTACTTTGCTGCCTTCCACCATTAAGAAAAATCCTTCGTCACTTCCATCAAGCGCACGGATCGCTGCATCTGTCATCTCTGCCAAGGTTGGCTCGGTAGTTAATTCAATGTCATAGGGAAAGCCGGTATTATGATGATTTCCCCAAATCTTTGCACCTTGAGTAACCTTCTTTAAATCTTCTCTACTTGTTGTAATGGTGTATCCTCGTTTCACTGCTTCATCAATAGAACCCCATTGAGCAGAGCCAAAGCCTACACCTAAAACAACATCCAAACCTTGATTGACAATCTGTTCAGACAAAATTCTATAATTTTCTCTTGACTCATTGTGAGCGGTAAATGCCGCAGGTGTGGCATGCGCCCAATGATAGGTCGATACAATTCCTGTCCTTTTTCCTGCTAACTGAGCAGCTTCTAAAAGTGTGGCACGAGGTCTGCCGGTAGGCTCTATACCTATGTAACCGTTATTGGTTTTATAACCGGATGACAATGCCGTTCCTCCTGCTGCGGAATCGGTAACTGCATTATCTGCGGAATGAGTGGTTTCAGTTCCGATTAAATAATCTTTCAAATACATATATGTATCGGTAATTTTTGTCGAATTAGGATATAACCCCTCATTAAATCCACCCGTTTCTTTCACGGCTTTGGCAAAATCATAAAGTGCAAATCCGCCACCATCGGGAATCAGAAAAATAACATTTTTAATTTTTGGCACACTTTCTGCAAATACAAAGTATGTGGAATTTGAAATAATTGATAAGGATAGTATGGCAATTACCAATAATAAGCTAACTCTTCTTTTCATCTCCTACACCTTCCTTTTCCAATTTTTAGTTAAAAACTTTTCATCTTCAGCGTCTCTGAACTTTCATTACATCAACCCTCCTACAATAATATTAAATATGAGCAAAGAAATCCTTTTCTCGTTTCATTATAAATTGCATAAATTCTGTCTTCAACATGCAAAGTTTGATTTCTGTTTAATAATTCTTCTACCATTATGTTTAACTTTTCGCCAAAGTGACAAAGTTCTACTTTCCCCTCAAGAATGAATTTTATTACCGTTCCACATTGATTTACGCATCAAAAAAGGCAGGAATTACTTGAAGTAAGTATCCCACCTCATATTCAACAAATATAAACAACGTATAACATAACTTAAAATGAATTTGAAACACGATTTTTTTAAAATTGTATAAGTTAATTATATCATCCGTATTTTTCTATTTTGTCGGAAAGCAGCAACGCCCCGTTATCAATCACAAGTGTCGCACCTGTTACTGATTTTGCATGATCTGATGCAAAATACAGGACTGCATTTGCAATTTCATCCGGTTCCACCCACTTTTTTAGGGGAATTTTATAATAGGTCCTTTCTTTTTCATCAAGCCTGGATGCCCCTGTATTTGTCCAGCCTGGTGCAATGATATTAACACGTATTTTATATTTAGCAAGTTCTAAAGCAATATGCTCAGCCATTTTATTCAGCCCTGCCTTTAATGAACCATATACAGATACCTCTGCAAAATGCGCCTTATAATGATTGGATGAAATAACAACCATATTCCCTTCAATACCTCTTTGAATCATAAACTTTGCTGCATTTTGCATGCAAAAGTAGGCACCTTTTAAATTTACATTACACATCATGTCAAACGTTTTCTCATCGGTTTTCAGAAAAGGGGACTTCATAGTAATCCCTGCATTATTTACAAATAAATCAAGTCGATTAAAATATTTACCAAATTCTTTAAACATTCTTTCAATTTGCAGAATATCGGAAATATCGGCTTGTATGGCTATTGCTTCTCTGCCTAGAGCTTTTATGTCTTTGACAACTTCTATTGCTCCTTCCGAACTACTATGATAATTGACTGCTACATCATATCCAGCTCTAGCCAGTTCTATTGCAATTGCCCGACCTATTCCCGTTCCTCCGCCTGTCACCATAGCCACTTTTCCACTCATTTTCATCCTCCTGTTCATATTGTACAGACATAAGGCCTTCGGCCTTTGGTATTTACTTTTAATACAAACGTACATCCGGCAAGCGGTTCTTTTTTTAAATCCGTATCTACAGATGCTGAAGTAATCACTAATTCATCAAGATTTTCACCGGCAAACGCAGGACAACTTACCTTAGACACCGGCAAATCAATTTTATGAACAATCCGCCCGTTTGACGGATTGACCCTAATAACTGAACCACCACCCCATAATGCTATCCATAATAGCCCTTCATAATCTATACACATACCATCGGGACTTCCCATACTTTTTGGAATTTCGATAACGGTTGTTTTTTTTTTCATTGCAGGAAAATCATAAGAGACAACCTTTTGTGTTGCCGTATCGCAATAATACATTGTCTGCTCATCCATAGACCAAATCAATGTCTTTTAAATTTTCACCAACAGTCTTACCCGTTACGGTCAGACAATCCGTATGGAGTTGTTCTTCCAACACCTTCATTAATGAAGCAACCCCTCCTGCATTATGAAATTCAATGCCTACCGTGTTTTCTCCATGTGGCTTCACATTAACCAATACAGGAGTTTCTCGACTAATTCTGTCAAATTCCATTAGGTCAAGATCAATGTTGGCTCGTTTTGCAATTGCGGTTAAGTGGATAATAAGATTGGTAGAACCTCCGGTTGCCATTAAGACACGAATTGCGTTTTCCATTGACTTTTTATTAATAATATCAAGACATTTGATATCTTTTTTTATCAATTCCACAATTTGACGTCCTGTTTCTTCGCTTATCCTCAACTTCTCAGAAGATACTCCAAGGCATGATGCAGAGTGAGGCAGTGCCAAACCAATAGCTTCCGTTATACTTTGACAGGTATTTGCAGTTCCCATAATAGGACAAGCACCTACACTTCCGTATAAACAGCCCTCACGCTTTGAAACCTCGTCAAGGGTTAGTTCCCCTGAAGTATATTTATTCCATAAAACAAAGCTATCTGTTCCACAGGCTAAAGTTTGCCCTTTATAATTACCAGGCAGCATTGCTCCGCCGGGCAAATATATGGTTGGTTTATTTGCAGATACTGCTGCCATAAGCTGCGCAGGTATATTTTTATCACAGCCTCCGATCAGAACAACCCCATCAAAGGGGTGACGTGCAATCAATTCTTCGGTAGTTATAGATAAAAGATTCCTATATATCATACTGGATATATCAAAGAACACTTCACAAATAGACATCGTATTAACCTCCAGTGGAAATCCACCGGCTGCCCAAACACCTCTTTTGACGGCTTCAGAAAGCTGTCTGAAATGCACATGACCCGGATTGGTTTCCGCCCATGTATTAATAATGCCCACAATTGGTTTTTCGATATCCTTGTCGGTATACCCCATTGCTTTTAACAAGGCATTTCTTAAAAGTGCCTGTCTGTCTCCTCGCCTTTTCCATTTTTCCGAGTAATTGTTCTCCATTATTTACCCCCCTATAACTATTTTATCAACAGGATCAATGATTTTTCCCTGATACTCTACCGCTTTATCAGAAAAGTTGGCAATAACCTCAATCCCATTTTCAAAGGTTGTTTTTTGTACAAGCTTATCGTCGGTTACATATTCAAAAGACATCATTCTATAATAGCCTGTCTTGGCTGCTATATCAGAAGTCCTATGATAGGAAGCAATAATGTCCTTCTTCAATTTTTCCCAGTCGGCAACATCAAAACTGTAAAGCGCCGGAAGTCCGTACAGTGCACAAAACAAATCCCTCTTTTTTATTAATTCAGGACAACTGTTTGTAGAATCTCCCCAATACCAGTATGACACTACGCAATCGTGATATACCAACTCCCATAAGGGTACCCTGTACACAGGATTAAGCATATATTTGTGTATTTTTTCATCAATATTGTCATCATAGTACAAAGTCGTCATTCTTCTTCCGGAATCATAGGCACGATAGAGAGGCGGACTCATCATCCCTTCCTGATAATTGATATTGGCAGCCACATCTTCACATCCAACCTCCGTACCGCTTACCAGTCCGATATCATTCAAATATTGAAGCAATATTCTTTTATATCGAAAGGCATCACTTCTTGTCATGGGATGATTCGGATGATAACATTCAGCGACCCTCATAACAACCACATCTAAAAATATGCCTTTTAACGATGTTTCTTTCGTGTGTTTCGGTATAAAATTCATTGCATATTTCAGGGCTTCAATATCACAAATATTATTTTGATCATAAAAATTCCCGTCTTTGCCTTTCAATCTCCATGCCTTTCCAAAACTGCCGTCCTTTTCAATTCGAATTCCGTCAGGATATGCCGACATTCGGTGTTTGCATCGTATCTTGCGAGGTTCCGATATCAAATGTGCAATGGGATGAGGTATCACATCCGTATAAATATCATAGAAAGTGGTAAGATATCCTAAATCGTTCATATATTCTACAGTTTCCTTGTCAACATTTTCATTAAAAATGCTCCACAGGATTCTTGTCATACCGTTTCTTTTCATTTCAGTTGCTATGTTTTTTCTTATTCCAAGCTGTTCCTTGGTAGGAACGAAATATGTAGGGTTTGGATCATACAGCATACTCATGGCGTCACTGTTCCAAAGCCATACATTAGCACTGCCCACTAATTTGTCTATATTGGGAACTCTTTTAACTTTTTCTTTTAATGTAACAACAAAACCTTTCTTTTTTGCAAATTCTCTATAAGTGTGACACATGGCCGTTATACCGCCATTGTTTCCAATGCAAAACTGCATGATACGGTCATATCCCCATTTTCCCTTTTGCGGCTCCCACACAGGTTGAAGCCTTAACAATCCATCCGTTCCTATCTTAGGAATTACCACGGCATCATGATTGGTTTTCACGGCACATAAAAGCCATGCATCGTTCTTTTGACCGGTAGTAATTCCCCAAAAACTCATGCTCATTTCCGCTACGTACATACGCAACCTTTGCGGCAGCAAAATATCAGGCGAATTCACCGGAAATGCTACTCCTTCACAATATGGCAATACAGCAATGTCATTTTCATAGACATCAAATGCAGGTGGGTAACAAATATCCCCTTCAAATTCATCTTCCGATGACATGGTTAACTGTATATACGGTGTTTGATCAATATTATCAATGATTTCATACGCAGCCGAAAATTTAATTTTATCCGATACTACCGTAAAACAAATTTTATTTTCAACAATACGAGGAGCGATAACTTCAAATTTTCCCTCCGGTTCCGTTTGTCTAAACGTCAATCCAGTATTCTTATCACAAATTTCTAAAATTCCAGGCTTATGTATAAATTTGATTTGAATATTTTTTCTTTCCAATGTTAAAACAGACACGACGGAGGCCTCCTTAAACTTTTTTATTTACTTCTAATATGATTATAAATTTAAACTATAAAAAACCATATACACAAATTTGATTGAAACATGGACAAATATGATATCAATTGATATAATAAGCATGACGAGGTGATTACTGAATGAGTATGCAAGAAAATCAATTTAATTTTACCATGCCGAAAGAATTAAATATGTATTATTGCGGCAGAAGAATAAAAACAATGAATCATACATACGGACCTGAAATAAGGACACATTTTTTAATCGTTTATATAGAAGAAGGTACCGGAACCCTTTTTCATAAAAACGGAAATATAAGACTATGCCCCCATCACTTGTTAATCATGTTTCCTAATGAAAGGATACATTATAAAGTGGACGAAGACTCTCCTTGGACCATATCATGGATTGGTGTTTATGGGAACCTGGTGAATGATTTTTTTAAAATGCTCAACATTGATGCTGAATATCCTGTCTATCCTGTTGAGAATCCTGAAATGATAGAAAGAATTTTAAATGACATCTTTTTATATTCTTACGACCATTCATTAAGCGGAAAAATACATTGCATAAGTTTAATTTATGATTTTTTTGCAGCTTTGCTAAAAAATAAAAAACTCAAAGATGATTATGTAAAAGAGGCAATCCATATTATTAAATATAACTTTGACAAAGATATTTCGGTAAACAGTATTGCACAAACACTTCATATTACCGGTTGCCATTTATCCAGAATTTTTAAAATGGAAACCGGTCTTTCTCCAAAAGAATTTATTATTAACGAAAGAATAAAAAATGCATGTGATTTATTAAAAAACTCACATGCATCCATAAAAGAAATTGCTTTATCGGTAGGAATACCGGACCCTTTGTATTTTTCCAGACTGTTCAAAAGAAAAATGGGCATGTCACCAAAAGAATTTAGGGAAAAATAAATAGGATACTTTAATCATACAAAAATAGATTCCTTTCATTCGAAGTACCGCCGTAGTATTCTGAACTTATAGGTTTTGGTATTTCAAAATCCGTATTTAATAGTTGAACACTGTTATCGTTGGTGCATCTGTTTATTGCTGTAATAACTTCTAATGCATGATATCCCATTTCAAAGGAAAGCCTCTGCGGGCGTCCTGTTCTGATAGCCCATGCCATATCGGCAATCCCTATGCCTCGACTGTTTTCTGTATATGGATGGGTTAACGGAAACTCCAGTTTTTCACTTCCATGTCTTTTTACATAGATTTTATCCCCAAAATTATTCGGGTCGCCACAATATAAAATTCCTTCCGTTCCGTGAATTTCAAATGTATTATTGCCTCCAAAGCATTCGGAACTTATAGTTAAAGAAGCATACAGTCCGTTCTTAAATTCTAATGCTGCACACATCGTATTTGGCGTATCCACGAAAAAATCTTCATTAAACTTACTATGCCTTGGATTAAGGTATGGTCTTATTTGGTTTCGTGTTTTTGAAAAACCACATACCCGTTTCACCGGACCGAACATATTAAACAAGGCGTGTAAATAATAACCGCCCATATCATATGGGATTCCGCCGCCTTTTTGCATGACGGAATATTTCCTGACCGCGTCATCCTTGTCTTCCTTTATCATGTGATATCCTCTTGAAAGACTTGCAACAGCAAATATAGGTTCACCAATAATGCCGCTGTCAATCACTTTCCTGCAACTTTGCAAGGATCCTCCAAGAAAAGTATCAGGGGCTACTGAAAACCTTACATTGTTGGCATCTTTTATTTTTCTTAATTCATTTGCCTGTTCCATATCATCACACATCATTTTTTCAGAGTACAAGTGCTTTTTGGCACTCAGCACTTGTTTATTGACTTCAAAATGTGAAGATGCATAGGTCAAGTTTACCACAATCTCAATTTCCGGATGGTTTAAGATTTCATCATTGGTCATTTTTTTTATGTTATACTTTTCGGCTTGCGTTTGAGCCTTGCTGTCAACAATATCCGAACACCCAACAAGGTCGATAATAGAAAACATATTTTTCAAGTTTTGCAAGTATATATCACTAATCATACCACAGCCAATGACAGCAGTTTTGACAGGCTTGATTTTCATACCAATGCCCCCTTTTTAGTAAATACCAAATTTATTAAGGTTTTTGAAACTGGTTGCCACGCATTCAAACGGGTCTTTTCCATAACAGTTATCCTGTTCAATGACATACATCTCATTATGGAAACTTTCACAGGCTTCAATAATTTTTTTCCAATCAAGATTGCCGGTACCTACTGCAGCAAATCTGGAAGGCGTAGATTCCAAAAGCTGTTCTCGAATTCCAATGGCATAATCCTTCACATGAACATAATGGATTCGGTCCTTATGCTTTAACAGATAGTCAGGAGGATTATTGCCACCTGCTATCAACCAGTAAGTATCGGGCTGAATATAGACGGTCTCAGGATTGGTTTCCTTCAAGAAAATATCCATCCCGGTTTCCTTTTCAAAAGTAATAAACTCAAAAGAGTGAAAATGGTAAAGAATCTTAATCTCCATCGGAGCCAGCAACTCACCCAGCTCATTTAAGTAATGAGCATACATTTTAAAACCGGCAGGAGATACAATATCTCTTGGAATGGAATCCACTCTTAAATATTTGGTGCCGAATATTTCGGACTGCTCAAAGATGTCATTTATTTTTTCCTCAATTTTTAAAGCCGGACAGAAAATAGAGTCGTTTTTGATGCCATAATCATCAAAAATTTCTTTTACTTCCCTTGCAGAAATAAAATCAGGTACGGAATACTGCAAATTTTTGAATCCGATTTTACTTAATTTTTCTACCGTATTTTTCAGATCTTCCTTTGTCTTTGTAAATTCTCTCATGGTATACATTTGAAGTGATATTCTACTCATAAATCATTCCTCCTTTTTTCTTTCATTATAAACCTTGCATATATGAATTCAATGTAGAATCCGACAATAAAATTGTAATTTCCGGTTCATTTAAATCTCTTTTTACTTGATTATCCATAGGCTCAAATGATATGATAGATGTAGAAAAAGGTACAACATAAACCAAAAGGTGTGAGAGTATTGAAGGTTGTTGACATACAAAACATTAATACTATCGATCTTCATTTAACGGGCATCGTGGCAATGCGCCAACGTTGGAAAAATCATGGAAAATACAGTTACCTGGACACCATAAGGCCAAACCACGGACTGACGCTTTTGTTATGTGAAAAAGCCGTTTACAGAATTCCCGACAGCGAAGATATCATCGCTTTTCGCGGTGATATTATTTATCTTCCGAAAGCGTCAAGATATGAAGTGGAGTTTTATACCAATGAGAATAAAAATGATAGTTTGGCCAATATGCTAATAAATTTTATGCCCTATGATAAGGATGGAGAGGAAATTAGTTTTTCCAACACCATTAGTAAGATTGTCACAGGAGCAAGTCAATATTATTATGATATGTTTTCAGATACGGTGAACATATTTGAAAACTATGCAAAAAATACGTTGAAAATCAAATCCAATCTGTATGATATTTTAAGCAGCATCTGTACCATGTACAGAAATACAGATATCAATTCGGCAGAGTTTAAAATCATATCCAAGGGAATTCAATACCTGGAAGACCATTTTTCTTCCAATAAATCGGTACGGGAACTGGCCAGAATGTGCTGCGTAAGTGAAACTTGCTTTCGAAAATTATTTAAGAAATATTCCGGTGTAAGTCCTGTGGAATACAAAAATCGAATAAAAATCTCAAAAGCAAAACAGCTTTTGAGCAACAGCGAATTGACCATTGACGAAATTGTTGATTTCTTAGGATTTTATGACAAGGCCTATTTTTGCAAAATGTTTAAGGAAAAAACCGGTGTGACACCAAAAGAGTATAGAAAAAAATCCATTCATGCGAAACTTAGTTAAACGGATCGATATACCTAAATCTAACTGTAGGGGTAGGTCTTGTACCTACCCCTACAGTTAGATCTAACTCATTAAATCCTAAATACAAATTTATTTAAAACAAGAGGAATATTTCATTGAAATCCAAATAGTGTTCACCCAACATTAAATTCAAAATCAATCACTTTGTCCGTAACACAATATTTTTCACTAAGAGCCGGGCCGCAACTGTTGGAACCCACTCCCCTGTTTTTGTAACATATTATAACCTCCGTGGTGTCTGACGGAATGAGCTCATAGGAATGCTGTGCTTCATCCAACTGTTCTATGGTATAGTGGAGGGCAGAAAACTCAAACGCTTTTTCTGCATAGAATTTCAGTATATGTTCCGCACTTTTAACATGCAGCCACTTTACATTGATATGGTTGCCACAATCCTGCGGCATAATATACGGTTCGTATTCAGCTGTAACCGTGCTTTGCCATATCCCCATTTTGGCATGTTCCTGATAGTCAATATAACATTCCCGGTCGCCTTTCCCGAAATATTCTATCTGTTCAAATTCCGAATCAAGGGCAAATCTCATGCCAAAACGCGGTATTTCCTTGATTTCCGTTTTAAGGTTCAGGTCAAGGTCGGTTTCTTCCGAAGACGAACGGTTGATTGCCTTTAATCTGTCGTTTTTTACTGCATGAATTTTGATTTTTACTCCATTGGAAGTAAAAATATAGTCAAGCTCTACGTGAAATACCGGCAATCTGCCGTTTGCTCCCAATACTCCTTTGACCGATACCTTGCATTCTGTTTCTTCCTTTGTAATGTCTACCATATGGGGTTTGAAATAGGTTTTATGTATGTGCTCGTCTATCCAAGTGGGTTTTACATAAACATCATTGTCTATCATGGCTCGCCAAATAACTATGTCACATGGACGTTTGAGCAATTGTTTTGTGCCTTTCCTGACGGAACTTAACATTCCCCGGGCAAGGTCTATGGTATAGCTATAGTGGTGGGTATTGACAGTGATATACCGCTTGCTTTGTTCTACCGCTATAGGTTTTAAAGGCGGCTCCGGGGTGTTTTGCTTCGGAACGGGAAGCTCAAATTGCGCCCATGCTATGTTGTGTCCCCGTTTGCACCACAAGGTATCCTTTGCCGTATTCATATAGATTTCTATATATGCGCCATGAAGCACGGATGTTGGCAATTGGTAGTCCAGTTTTACCTGTGTAACCTGATGAGGAGGCAAGCTCACCTGAAAGTTCTTGGTGGCTATCACATCTTTATCGGCAATAATTCTGTATTCAAATTCCAACTCGGCCAAATCGGTAAAGTCAAAAAGGTTTTTCAGTTCAAATATTCCCTTTTGAATGTCAATACACTTGATTTTTAGTGGTTCTATTACTTTTTTATATTCCAGCAGTCCTGTGGACGGTGTTCGGTCGGGAAAAACCAGTCCGTCGCAGCAAAAATTTTTATCATGGGGAAACTCACCGTGGTCTCCACCGTACAAATAGGCGATTCTTCCGTCCGGCAACCTTTTCATCACCGCATGGTCGCACCATTCCCATACACAGCCGCCGATAAGCCGGGGATATTTATAAATCAAATCCCAATAATCCTTTAGTTCTCCGGGACCGAGCCCCATGGCATGACAATATTCCGCAAGAAAATACGGGCGCTTGTCGTTTGTCATTTGCCCTTGTATTTCAAGGTTTTCAAGACTGGTGTACATCCGGCTTATAACATCCACACAAGGATGTATGGGCATCTGGTCGGCTCCATAGGCTTTGTTGGGAAAAGCCGTTCTTTCATAGTGAATCAAACGAGTATTGTCACGGGACTTAATCCATTCCGACATGGCAATATAGTTGGTTCCAAACTGTCCCTCATTTCCCAACGACCACATGATGATGCTTGGAGAATTTTTATCCCGTTCTACCATTCGTTTTATTCTGTCCATGTATGATCCGGTCCACTCAGGGTTGCTGGCTATTTCATCAATGGAAGCAAGAGAGCATAAGCCTAAAGCGTACTCTACCCCATGAGTTTCGATGTCACATTCATCAATGACATACAACCCGTATTTATCACACATTTCCAAAAATTCCGGATGGTTTGGATAATGGGAGGTACGAACGCAGTTAATATTGTGCTGTTTCATTAACAAAATGTCCTGCTCCATATGTTCCGTGGGAGTATAATATCCGTATTCCGGGTGGGAATCATGACGATTCACTCCTTTTAGCTTGACCGGAACACCGTTAATAAGGAGTTCTCCCTTGTCAGAAGTAGCAATGGTTCGAAAGCCAACGCTTTTTAGGATATATTCACCGTTGCAATGGATTAAAACGTCATATAAATAGGGTTTTTCCGCCGACCATAGCAAAGGATTCTCTACCTTGCTTAATATTTCCCCTGTAGGCGAAATAATTTCGATATCATAAGGCAATTCATTCCCTTTAAAGGTTGCCGCCACCGTAATACCGGCAGCCACATCCGCTTTGATATAGATGTCAAAAATATGGTTATAGGGCCTTTCTAAAAGGTAAACATCCCGAAAAACGCCGTGAAACCGAAAAAAATCCTGGTCTTCTAAATAGCTTTCCACATTGTATGTATAAACAGCAATGGTAATAGTGTTCGTTCCTTCATGCACATAACCGGTAATATCAAACTCCGCTTGCAAGTGGGAACCACGGCTCATCCCCACATATTGATGATTGATAAACAACTCAAAATAACTGCTGACTCCTTCAAAAACCACATATAGTCTCTGACTGCTGCTTTGTACATGAAACTCCCTGTGATAAACCCCCACAGGGTTTAACGACATGGTATAGGGAGGGTCATATTGAAAAGGATAGTTGATGTTGGTGTAGTGAATTTGACCGTAACCATAACATTCCCAGCAGGAAGGGACGGGAATTGTTTCGGTATAACGGATTTGGGACATATTGTCCGGAAGGTCCAAAGGGCACTCAAAATATTTAAAATGCCATGTGCCGTTCAAGGACGTATACCGTTCAGAGTTTTGTTTATTTTTCGTCAAAGCACTTTCTTTTGAGGAAAAAGGGATATAGTATGCCCTTGGCTCCTCCCTGTTCTCCGAGATGATTTTAAGATTGTTGTATCTTTCCAATGATGCCACCCGCCTTAACTGGTTTTGACGTTTCAAATATCTATACGAAAACAGTATAACGTTTTTTAGCAAAAAAATCAACTTTAAACAAAAATGCGAATGCATATTTTTCAGTTGATGAATATTATTCCAAAAACCGGAGTAACGCCAAAAGAGCACAGAAAAAATCCATTCATACGAAACTCGGTTAAACGGATGGATATATCTATATATAACTATAAGGGCAGGTCTTGTACCTACCCCTATAGTTAGGTTTTACTTATAAATTTAAACAAGAGGAATATTTTGTAACGCAACTGTACTCGTCATTCGCAAAAGTAAAAAATACTTTTACGCCCGTTCCGAAAGAACCAATTCCGTATTTTGCTTGATAGAATCCAGCATTGGCTTATCTGTAAACTCAACTGTTTTGCTTTCATTGCTACGATGGATTTCAAACACTTCAATTACATTGTGTTTCTCTATCAATTCTCCGGGAACATATAAGGTTTCCTGTGGACCTACGTTCCAATACCTGCCGATATTGAATCCGTTAATCCACACATTGCCCTTTGTCCAGCCCTTTAATTTCAAAAATGTATCAACCCCTTTTTCCGCTGAAAATGTACCTCTGTAAAACCCTGGACAATTTTGTGTTATATCGCTTCCGTATCTTAAATCTGATAAATTTCTTAAAGGTAACGTATATATCGTCCAATTCAGCAAAAGCGCATAGTTCCAAACAAACGTTCCATCTTCGTTTTCTATATCCGTTCTTACGCATTCTGTTATTCCTTTTCTGTCGAATAACATTTTATAACCGTAATTGATGCGTCCCATGTTTTCAACCAGAATATCCAAACAAAGTCCTTCTTTTGGTATAACAAATTTAATGTCCTCCGATTCCCTATCTCTCATATATGTTCCTATATATTTCCCATTTGCATATACGGTGGCACGGTCATGCAAACCGTCAATGCGCAAATAGCGTACACGACTGTCAGTATATTTTAAGTTGGTTCTATACAAAATAAATCCGTAATCCTGGTCCAAATCCTCCATACATACAACATTTGGCGACTCAACCTTTTTTTCTGCCAAGACATCTATGTTTTCAAACAAATCTGCTGTTTCTGTCAACGGAACATTTCCTATCTTTTGAGCCCTATAATTGAATTCTGTCTTTTTATACTCTTTTCCAAGATGTTTCGCCAATGCTTTTTTGCAAAGCTCATATTTTTCGGTAGGTGTGCCATACTCTGTGACCAGTGCATCAACGTCATAACTTGTGGCAAAAGGGATATATCGGTTTTTGGCCCCGGGAACATCCGCTCTGTATACACCTTCCAAAGCTCCGTTTTGAAATCCGAAATTGGTCCCTCCGCAAAACATATAAAAATTTACATAACAACCTAATTCCAACGCTTTTTCATATGCTCTCAAAACTTCCTGTGGAGTTTGCCGCTTAAACACACCTCCCCATTGAATTGCACATCCTGGCCAGAATTCTGTGGCAAATGGAGGTTTGTCCGGTTGTTGCGCTCTCAGCCTGTAAATATTTTCTTTACTCTCTGTCTTAAAATCAATTCCGGCCCACCACTGTGGTAACGTGCCATGCTGCAGTTTGAATGCATCAACACCGTTTGCAGTATAAAAAGGTACATCAACGCCGTTTTCCATTAAAATTTGACCTATCATTTCAAGATATTGCGTATCCGTCCCAAAACTTCCGTATTCGTTTTCTATAGCTACCGCAATGATGGGTCCTCCGTTAGTCGAAAGATACGGAACGAAAATCTCACATAAAACAGACAGATACTCTCTTACATGCCGCATAAATTTTTCGTCCCGGCTTCTAATACAAATATCTCTTTCCTTTAGCAGCCATGAAGGCAATCCACCAAAATCCAATTCCGAGCATATATATACTGACGGTCTCAGCAATACTTTTAGCCCAATCTCATTACACAAAGATAAAAAGGCTCCTAAATCAAGTATACCTTCAAAACAAAACTCTCCTTTTCTAGGTTCGTGCAAGTTCCAAGGAACATAGGTTTGAACCGCTGTCAAGCCAAATTCCTTCGCTAATTCCAGCCTTCTTCTCCATCCGCCGGGGAATATCCTAAAATAGTGTATGTCCCCTGACGCAAGGTAAAATGGTTTACCGTCAAGTGTTAAGCCGTCTTTATGTATTTGCAGCATAATTCATTCCTCCAAATTTTATTTGATTTTCAGGACCTGCCAAACAAGTCCACTCTCCATAGCAAAAATATTTATCTCTATTTCCGTCATAATCCCTTACATTTGTAATGCCTACCGTACGGGATTTGAAATAGCTATCCGTTGCCGTATTCATATAGATTTCCATAACATGCCCAGCAGGAAGGGACGGGAATTGTCTCGGCATAACGTTTTTTAACAGAAAATCAACTTTAAATAAAAATGCAATCCCTGTAATCCTTTAATAAATTACAGGGATTTATTCGAATTTTTGAACGTTCAAGCCTATTGCACGGTTATATAATCCTTTTCACACAACGGTATCATTTGAGTATAGTTTGACCAAACAAATACCTTCACCATTGCCGTTTCATCAGGCATGGAAGCCTTCAGGTTATCTAACGTAGCATCCTTATCAATTGCTTTAACGTCACTCAGCTTAAGTTGTATCAACTTATTATTTGCATCATAGAAGGCCAATCCTATACAATAGGTTAATCCTTCTATATCATAGTTTTTAATAGATACTTCACCGGATATCAAAGAATCACCTTCCTTATGAAGAAGTACGGCCGAATCCAACCATGAATAGCTTGCCGTCGCTTCGGTTATGCTGTCGGTGACCGTTTGATTCCCCAAGTACATTCCAATGTTATAATCCTCTGCATCACCTAAAAACTTAAAAGTAAATGCATACGATCCATCACTGTTTACCGATTTTTGATCAATATATCCAATGGCATCTTTAGCTAATGGGTTAGAATCGCTTTTATACATTACCAAGGTCACTTGTTCTCCGGCAAAGACTCTGTGTAACTGCCCTTTCACAAGAATCCTGCCTGTTGCTTGGTCTTTGTATCTTGCTGTTTTTATTTTCATCCCTTCATCCTCTATAAGACTTTTGGGAACATAAAACCTTCCCATGGAATATACGGCAACTTTTCCATCTAAATCAAAAGGTCTACCTTGTACTATTGCAACCGATTGATTGGCTTTAACACGGATATCTTTATCCTTAAAAGTAAAGGTATTATTCTTTGGATTAAAAGTACCTAAATCGGTTACATCCACAAACAATTCCTCGGTAGCTGCATCTAAGTCCAATCCCATTAAATCGGCAAGATATGGTGCAATTTCCGTATTATCTATAACCAATTTTCTGTTATCCGATGTATCACCGGGCGTCTCCGATAAATTTTTAGGTGGTTTTATTCCCTCCGGTGCATACATCCAGACAGGACATCTTCGATTAGTATGCCCTCCGGTTGTCCACGAAATACCATATAAACTCTCCTCTTCCTTTGTGATGTTTTCACCACCTTTAACTTTTGCTACTGCATCCGCATAATCACTCCAATTCGGATTACCGCCAACATCATCAGCATTAGGAAGATTCAAGCCACCGGTATCATGGTCCGGCGCTGCTATAACAATTGTGTCTTTTCTGCCTTTTGCATAATCCAATGCTACTTTGAATGCCTCATCAAAAGCGATATATTCACTTACAGCATTCAATATATTATTGCTGTGCCCTCCACTGTCAACTTTACTGCCTTCCACCATTAAGAAAAATCCTTTGTCACTGCCGTCTAACGCACGGATTGCCGCAGCTGTCATTTGTGCCAGGGTGGGTTCAGTGGTTAATTCAATATCAAGGGGAATACTTGACTTATGATGATTTCCCCAAATTTTTGTGCCTGGAGTAACCTTCTCTAAATCTTCTCTGCTTTCTGTAATGGTATACCCTCGCTTGACCGCTTCATCAATGGATCCCCATTGAGAACCAAATCCTACCCCTAAAACAACATCCAAGCCTTGATTGACAATTTGTTCAGACAAAATTGCAGTATTTTCTCTTGATTCATTGTGAGCGGTAAATGCCGCCGGCGTAGCATGTGACCAATGATAGGTTGCTACAATTCCTGTCCTTTTTCCTGCTAATTGGGCAGCCTCTAAAAGTGTGGCATGAGGTCTTCCTGAAGGGTCTATGCCTATGTAACCGTTATTGGTTTTGTAACCCGATGACAATGCCGTTCCGGCTGCCGCGGAATCGGTCACCGCATTATTTGCAGAATGGGTAGTTTCGGTTCCGATTAAATAATCTTTTAAATACATATATGTGTCGGTAATTTTTGTCGAATTAGGATATAACCCTTCATTAAATCCACCCGCTTCTTTTACGGCTTTAGCAAAATCATAAAGTGCAAATCCACCACCGTCGGGAATCATAAAAATAACATTTTTAATTTTGGGCGTGTCTTCTGCCGATACAAAGTACGTCGAATTTGCAACAATGGACAAGGAAAGTATGGTAATTACCAATAATAAACGAACTCTTTTTTTCATGTTTTTTTACATCCTTTCTATTTTAAATTTTGTTGAATCAAACATTGAATTGATTAATCAAAGTAAGTACCTTAAAAACAAAAGGTTATTTTTTATTTGAGCACCTCCTCTGAAACCTTCAACCTGATTATATGATTGCTCTACAGCAAAATAAATGGGACAAAAGTGTTTTATTTTGTAATATTGTAGCCATATTCTTATATGGTTTGCCGTCATATATCTTTTCCCTGCATGAATTTCATTACTCTGCTTGAAATAAGGTTATCTAAATTCCACCTCGTTTTCCACTTCCGGGTCAAACATAAAATGACACATTTTTGCATCTTCCAAAGATTTAATTTGTTTGCCTTGATAAGTTACATTGTCAAATACAACATTCTCCAGCGTAATCTTATAATTATCAGGATTGTCTACATCGTAGTACGTACCTAATCCATAGGATACTCCACCGGTATGCTTCCTCATGATATTGTAAAAATAACTGGGCACACTGTTTTTGCCGTTATATTCAACGTTTTGAAACGTTATATTCCGAATGATGACCCCTGTTGGCGGACTGTCTCCGTCATAATAGTATGATGGATTGTAAAAGTATCCTATGCATAAAAAGTTCTCATCCGATTCTTCCACCCGCACGTTTTTATAGGTAACGTTTTCCACCAAGGCATTTCCGGAATGATGAATGGAAAGAGCTGCACGCCAATTCTTGGTATTTTTAGTCTCCCGATGAATAACATCAACATTTTCACAGAGGATATCACCAACCCGGCCCCATCCGTTCATTTCATAACCAAGTTCTATTCCGTTGCCGCCTTTCATGGTCCATATGACTAAATTTCTCATCACTATATTCTCTGCTTTTTCATACCCTTTCCTGGTTTTTACACAAAGACCGTCATCTTGGTTTTTTACAAAATAGCCGTCTACCAAAACATTGCTGGTTCCTATAAAATTGATGCCGTCGGAACCGGTTTCACTGGCAATTTCCTTGAAATCTTTTATAACTACGTCATTGCAGCCATAAAGCGGCAAGTGCCATCCAGCCGGCTGTGGAAACACAGGACCTTGAATATAAATTTTATTTGAATTATACCCTGTTAGCGGACCTCCTGTTCTTGAAAAAACAATTCCCGTACCGATTAATTTGACATCGTAATTATCAACCATCCGCATAGTGGAAAATAATACCACATTATGCCCAAGATATACGGTCATCCCGTCACGGAATAAAATATTATCAATTTCATAAACATCTTCCCGGTCAAGGAACACTACATTGGGGTCATTTTCATCCGGCCTTTCGATGGGTTCGGATAAAAACACCAAAAGTGGACGATTCAAGTCCTCATTAATCTCAACACTTAACCGATCGCCTGGGCTTGCATAAAACGTTATTACATTTTCATGAACCGTATATTGAATATTTTTGCTAACGGGTCTTATATCCACCTTTTCTATGACGCCATTATATTCAACATCAACTTTTACCGTATCCTGAGGACATTGATATTGAACAAAATCCGCACTGCATGCCACAAAAACCTCTTGAGCTTCATCATTGATTTTCACTTTATAAGGCGATTTTCCTCTGCCTGTTGCAAGCAAATTGACCGGGTCATATATTTTTATGATGGATGTTTTCTCATCCCATGACATTTTAAATCCTACCGAACGAACCAGATCTCTAATGGGAATCATGATTTTGCTGCCCTCATAATAAGGTGCAACATCCATGTTTATTTGCTGTCCGTTTTTAATATAGTACTTTTGGCCGGCTGTGAATTGAACGCAGTGATCATCCAATGTAAACGTCACGGAACCTTTTAAATAATCCTGGGTCTGAGTAACCGGTAATAACTCTTCTGCCATTTTAGAGGATACAAATACGGTATTATATTCACTGTTAAACAAAACTTCTTTGGTTTCGGGATTGTACCGTTTATCATTTACCGTAATAATTCTGTGTTGTCCCGTTTGTTCAATCAACCTTAAAGGTGTTTGACTTGTTTTCTTCCAAATAAAGCTTTCAATGTTCCAACCATCTTGTAAAGCAACATCGGATAACAAGGTAACGAATATATCCATTTCTTTTCCAACCTCTAGCCTCAAGTTATCCTGCACAGCAATATTTATTAACATATTATTGGGATCTTTTACTGCAACGGCACCAAACAATTCTACATCATGATTATAATAATCATTTCGTACGGTAGCATTCAAAATTACCGTGCGTTCCTTTTTTATAATTTCTTTCTTCGTCATATACACATAGCTGTCAAACTTCCTATCATCTTCATAAGCCTCAATCTCCCGAATCCGAAATCCACCGTTATTATTGCTGTCAATTCCTCTGGCTATAGAAATTCTTATTTTTTGCGGCTTTATGGCATTCATATAAAATATGTCATAATTATAATCATCGTAGCTGATTGTCTTATGTTCAAAAATATTTGCAATTTCCCAAACTTCTTCACCGTTCTTTAAATAGGAGATTGTAACGGCATCCGGATCAATGATTTGGTTTAACCGTCCGCCACTTGAATATCCCGAAACAATACAAATTTTATTTAAAACCTGGTTGCCGTCCAACTCATATTCAACATAAGGTGTTTCGGCAAGCATCCCCGGCTTCGCAACACACCATTTATGAATACTGTCATGTTCACTGATATAGCCGTCAGTTAGAATGTCACCTATCTTGAATAAACCGATACTTTCTTTTGTATCAGTAACTGAAAAACCAATATCAGAGTATTGAGCTATTAAAGAATACCTAGGACTTGCCGACAAAGGGTAAAAATCTGTTGCCGATTTTCCATATAATAGGCTGTTGCTATATGGTTTGTTATATGCCGCGATTTCCATAATTCGAAAGTTTTTTTGCTCGCGCCCCACGGCATATCCCTCTCCGGGCCATATCCTTATACGTTTTGCCGTAATATGTTTAAAATAGACCGAAAGAATTTGTACAGGCGCTTTTATCATTGCATTAACTTGCTCGGAATGATGCAATATAGGAACGCTGACCCAAGTAGATGCCTCCGTAATCTCTTCATCATTACAATATTCGATTTTGATATTATTGGGATTAAGTATTTCATGAATATAATAATTCTCATCATTTTGACTGATTTGACTATACCTTCCTGCAAAAAACATAAGATTGTTTAACGTTGTAGGGACATCAAAGGCAAATTGCACATATGCATCGGAAAAATTCTTTGTTACATACCATTTATTCTCTAAACCGGCTTTTCTATACATTCCGTCGGTAAGCACTGTCCCTATTTCTTCTTTCCCTCCGATATCCGAACCGTTGGACACGGGAGGCCCAAATGCCTCCACCCTAACCCCGAACAACAAATTTCCATCGCTTGCCTCTAAAAAGCTGTCACATTTACTCTCATCTTCATAAGCCTCAATCTCCCGAATCCGAAATCCACCGTTATTATTGCTGTCAATTCCTCTGGCTATAGAAATTCTTATCTTTTGCGGCTTTATAAAATCCATATAAAATATGTCATAATTATAGTCGTCATAACTGATTGTCTCATGTTCAAAAATATTTGCAATTTCCCAAGTTTCTTTGCCGTTCTTTAAATAGGAGATTGTAACGGCATCCGGATCAATGATTTGGTTTAACTGTCCGCCACTTTGATACCCCGAAACAATACAAATTTTATTTAGCACTTGGTTGCCGTCCAACTCATATTCAACATAAGGTGTTTCGGCAAGCATCCCCGGCTTGGCAACACACCATTTATGAATACTGTCATGTTCACTGATATAGCCGTCAGTTAGAATGTCACCGATTTTGAATAAACCGATGCTTTCTTCCTTATCAGTAACCGAAAAACCAATATCAGAATATTGCTCGTTCAAAGAATACTTGGGACTTGCCGACAAAGGATAAAAGTCCGTTACGGCCTTTCCATATAATAAGCTGTCACTATATGGTTTGTTATATGCTGCAATTTCCATAATTCGAAAGTTTTTTTGCTCGTACCCCACGGCATATCCTTCTCCGGGCCATATTCTTATACGCTTTGCCGTAATATGTTTAAAATAGACCGAAAGAATTTGCGCAGGTGCCTTTGCTCCTACATTAATTACATTCATCTGTTCGTTATAATGCAATATAGGAACGCTGACCCAAGTAGATGCCTCCGTAATTTCTTCATCGTTACAATATTCGATTTTGATATGGTTGGGATTAAGTATTTCCTGAATGTAATAATTCTCATCATTTTGACTGATTTGACTATACCTTCCTGCAAAAAACATAAGATTGTTTAACGTTGTAGGAACATTAAAGGCAAATTGCACATATGCATCGGAAAAATTCCCTATCACATACCACTTATTCTCCAAATTAGGATTTTTATAGATCCCGTCGGTAAGTGTCGTCCCTATTTCTTCTTTTCCCCCAATATCCGAACCGTTGGACACGGGAGGCCCAAATGCCTCCACCCTGACCCCGAACAACAAATTCCCATCACTATCTTCTAATGCAGCCACTTGAGAGGATTGCGGCAAACACAAGTACCAATTTATTAATAAACAAGCTGCCAAAACCAATGGAGTTTTTTTTAGACGGCATTTGAAAATAAGAACCACCTCTTTTCATGCACAAAACATAAGGTTTATCGAAATTCCACTTCCTTTTCAACTTCCGGATCAAACATAAAATTACACATTTTTGCATCTTCCAAAGATTTAATTTGTCTGCCTTGATAAGTTACATTGTCAAATACGATATTCTCCAGCGTGATCTTATAATCCGGATTGTCTATGTTATAGTACGTACCTAATCCATAGGATACTCCACCGGTATGTTTCCTTATAATATTATAAAAATAGCTGGGCACACTGTTTTTTCCGTTATATTCAACGTTTTGAAATGTTATGTTCCGAATGATGACCCCTGTTGGCGGACTGTCTCCGTCGTAATAGTATGTCGGATTATAAAAATAACCTACGCATAAGAAGTTCTCATCGGATTCCTCTACCCGCACGTCTTTATAGGTAACGTTTTCCACCAAGGCATTTCCGGAATGATGGATGGAAAGGGCTGCACGCCAATTCTTAGCATCTTTTGTTTCCCGATGAATAACATCAACATTTTCACACAGAATATCGCCAACCCGGCCCCATCCGTTCATTTCAAAACCAAGTTCTATTCCGTTGCCGCCTTTCATGGTCCATATGACTAAATTTCTCATTACAAAATTTTCTGCTTTTTCATATCCTTTCCTTGTTTTTATACAAAGACCGTCATCCTGATTCTTGGTAAAATAACCGTCCACCAAAACATTGCTGGTTCCTATAAAATCAATGCCATCGGAACCGGTTTCACTGGCAATTTCCTTGAAATCTTTTATAACTACGTCACTACATCCATAAAGCGGCAAGTGCCATCCAGCCGGCTGTGGAAACACAGGACCTTGAATATAAATTTTGCTGGAACTGTACCCCGCAAAAGGATTGCTTGTTCTTGAGAAAACAATTCCCGTACCGATTAATTTTACGTCGTGTTTATCAATGGTCCACATCGACGAAAATAATACCACATTATGCCCAAGATATATGGTCATTCCGTCATGAAATGAAATATTATCGATTTCATAAACATCTTCCTTGTCAAAAAACACTACGTTAGGGTCATTTTCATCCGGCCTTTCAATGGGTTCGGATAAAAATACGAAAAGGGGGCGATCCAAGTCTTCATTAATCTCAACGCTTAACCGATCTCCTCGGCTTGCATAGAACGTTATTACATTTTCATGGACCGTATATTGAATCTTTTTGCTAATGGGTCTTATATCCACTTTTTTTATGATACCGTTGTACTCAACATCCACTTTGACCTTATCATCAGGACATTGATATTGAACAAAATCTGCACTGCATGCCACAAAAACCTCCTGAGCTTCATCATTGATTTTTACTTTATAAGGGGACTTTCCCCTGCCTGTTGCAAGTAAATTGACAGGGTCATATATTTTTATGGTGGATGTTTTCTCATTCCATGACATTTTAAATCCTACCGAACGAACTAAATCTCTAATAGGAATCATGATTTTGCTGCCTTCATAATAAGGTGCAACATCCATGTTTATTTGCTGTCCGTTCCTAATATAATACTTTTGGCCCACTGTAAATTGAACGCAGTAATCATCCAATGTAAATGTCACGGAACCTTTTGAATAATCATGTGTCTGAGTAACCGGCAAGAATTCTTTTATGGTTTTAGAGGATACAAATACGGTATTATATTCACTGTTAAACAAGACTTCCTTGGTTTCAGGCCGATATTGCTTGTTATTTACCGTAATAACCTTGTGTTGTTTCGGTTGTTCGTGAACAATCCTTCTTCCCAAAACCATCTTATGATTGGAATCCATCAAGGCAATTTCTCTTATTCGGAATGCCTGCTCTTGATTGGAAACCAGACGAATTTTACTTGTAGTCACTTTATCAAATTGTAATTCTAAAAACTCTTGATTGGTATCCACCTTATTATTCCAATATAAGGGAATCCACTTATAATCATCCCAATAGTACAATGAAAAATCCACTAATCGTTGTCTGGTTGATGACGGCATTTTATCTGAATAGCCGTTTACAATGTATAGCTTATCAAATTCCATATATTTGCCTAAATGAACAATCATAGTTGCACCTTTTTGTTTTCCGTTTTCCACCACCCAACTTGTTCCGTTATACCCCGGAACGTCTATATGACCGTCAAAAAGAATATTCGCTTTTGAAAAACCGCTATCCGCTTCCTTACTATTAATAAAACCTGTTGACAAAATCACTTGACTGGAAGACAATCCATACAGCAAGTTATCTTCCACATTATAATCAACGAAATGAAAACCGTCTGCCATACATACGGTAACCTGAAATACAAACAATACAAACAGCATCACAACGAATTTCTTACACATAGGAACACCTCCTTACTTAACTATCATCACATCCGTTGCAACTTTGGCATTGGCTCTTACAAATATTTTCGAAGGACTATCGGAATACATGCTTCCGATAATGTCTTTTACCGTACCTACGGTTACTCTGTTATTTTCTCTTTCGTATATATATACATTAAGAGTAGGCGCCGAATAAGTATAAACCGTATTACCGATTTTGACCCTTAAAACATTTGAATCCACACAATAAGCAGTACCAAAACATGTTTCAAGAAGCGGCATAACATTTACATTCTCTCCTCCGACAGCTTGTATCATTGTTTCATCTACCAAGTCACATACCCTTGCCAAAATTCTTATGCTTTGTATAATATTATCCTTAGCAGAATATTGAATAATGTCTCCTATTTGTAACCGGTCAAAACCTAACTCGGAATAATTCGATCCGAAAGGTGACTTCCATTGATTGTAAGCAGTATTGTAAAGACAGTCTTCAAATAGTACCAGCTTCTTTTTTATCCCATTTTGATAAAATTCAATCGCCCATCCCGTTTCCTTATCTTCATTAACAATTTTACTAACGGATGAAATAACACAAACCGCACTGGTCAAACTGATTTCTTCCGCTTTCTTGGCCTTCCTGTAATACACTGCAGAGGGTATATTCCTATAATCCAGGTCAAAAACATTTGTTGTACCATACCAGTACCCTGTTTTTAAACCATTCTTTCCTTTACTCACACTATAGTCATCATCTTCCGAACCACCGTCATTTTCCGGTCCGATAAAAACTAATGTGTCATTTCCAATGATAAGTGTTCGATCAAGGCCGGGTTTAGTCAAAATTCCATTTCTAAAATAATAATCATTGGCATCTTTATATCTTACCAATTCTTCCGGCTTTGTGGTTAACAAATTGGGTTCCGTGATAGGCTCGGTACTGCTGCCGGTATATAATCTGGATATATAGCCTTTCTGATTGATTGCAAATTTTACTAATTGACTTTCAAATTTTTCATATTTATTGATGAACTCCCCGTCATTATTGACCAAATCCTTAGAAAACATTCTGTTATCATTGTAATATATTTTATTTTCAAACTGATACGCATTGAACTTTCCACTTTCATCCATAATTTTGGCATACACTCTATCTAAATTGTCTTTATAGATTCTTGTTAAAATTCCGTATTGAACCGACGTATTGAGCATATCGCCAACATACGCAATCGTCCCCATATAGTCCATATAAAACGTGGCGACTATTCCGACTTGTACCGTACCCTTGCAATTTGCAGTAATTCTGTATTTTTGTCCGTCAATGTAGACATAGTCTTTTCCGTTCTCTTCCTCGATGGCTTCTACAATACCTTTCACTTTTTTGTCACTGGCATAAATGGTGACAAAGCGTCCTTTGCTGTTTTCTTCCACGAATAAAACATCATTTTCGGCAATGGCATCAATGATACTTTCTTCTCCGTTTTTATATACATTTAAAATATCAATATTTTTTAAATCCAAACTACCGGATGACAATTTATCATAAATGACCTCATTGCTGATATTACTTACAACCAGATACCTCCACGAGTGGATAAAAACCACATCACCGCTACCGTCTCCATCATTATCAATAATCACCAATTTTCCATTCGCCGGTTTTAAATCTTCTATATAAGCCTCACCCAATTCACCATTTAAAAACACATAGGCATTATAATCCAGAGGAATACTGTTTGGTTTGGCCTTATCTGTTTGGTCATACCATATTGTATTAAAATCCGAAGTCGGCAAAACATCGTCGGCTTCTATCTCGTATACGGTATTATGCGGATGCTCACTGATATAAATTAATTCCCTCTCGTTATCTTCATTAATACGGTAATAAAACTCTACCTTATAGCCCACATAATGAGTTACATCCGTTCGTCCTATGAAATATTTCACACCGTCAATCATAACCTCCGAATCGGAACACAATTCCGTTATGCCGACGTAATGATTGGAAGTAACGATTCCCGTCGTTTTGCGGACATTATAATAAACTTCTAAAAAAGTTCCTACCGTATCATACCGAGTGCCGTCATAGGACGGTTCACATACTTCTGCATCCAACATATTAAAAAACATCATAAGGACATCGCCGAATGTAATAATATCATCCTTTAACACCGACACATTCTGGTTAAGTTTTAAATCTGCAGCATATTTCAAATATCCTGACGGATATCCTCCGGCATATTCTGCAAATGTAGAATAGCCCAATGCACTAACCATCATTTGTGCCGCTTCGGTATACGTAATCTCCTTTAACGGATAAAATGCAGTCTTCCCGTCCTTGCCTACATAGCCTAAAAGTTCGGCAGCAATAATCACATCCTTGAATTCCGAATGTTCAATATCTTCATAGGAACTTTTATAATACCCGCCGTTATAATCATAATTACCGGTCAACTTTAAAAGCATTGTTAAAAATTCACCTTTGGAAACCGTATCTTCCGGATCGAAGGTTTGGTCATATTTCAGGAAACCAATATTCGATAATACTTCCACTGCTTTATGATATTTCGTGCCTTTCAATTGATCCGCCCGTATAACATTAGAACCGAATCTTTTGGCTTCATATAATTCTATTTCCCGAATTCTAAAACGCTTATTTTGCCGGCTTAAAAACCTAAACTTTGTGGATGTCACTATATCGTCAAAAGTAAAAACCAAATCATACTCCGTATTTTCACGAATCACATATGCGTCCTTCCATTCATTGCCGTCAAAATATTGAATGGAAAAATCGGAAGTGATATCCGGATCATTTTGAATCATGGGGCCTGAAACAACCCTGGCGCCGCCTATGGATACCGGCGTCTCAAAATCAAATTGGAGCCATTGACCATTGGGGGAAGAAAGGATAAACCATTTATTGGGCCCTGAACCTGTCGATTCAATAATACCATCATTCACCGCATATGGTGTAGACGTTGCATCGCCGCCGGTGGTAGAAGCCGTTACCTTAGCTTTGGTGGCAATATTCTCACCGTTTATCCACGAAGCGGCATTGGCACAAAAGCACAGTCCCGACAATAAGCAATATATAACAGCGGACACCCATATTCTATTTTTCCGCACCATTACCGCCCCTCCTTTCTAAAACATTGTAAATTACATAGGCAGCCTGAGCTCTGTTGGCAGGTTCTGCAGGCAGAAACAAATTATTTTCCATTTCCCATAAAATATTATTGTTTTTCATCATCTCAACCGCTTTTACAGCATATTCCGAAATTAGGGAAGAATCATCAAATTCCCCCGGAGCTGTGTCCGTGTAATGATCCTGAAATACAATGCCACTGATTGTGGCGGCTTTATACAGCATAACAATCATATCTTCACGTGTTATACTGTCGCCGACGCCAAAATTCCCGTTTTCATACCCTTTGATAATTCCTGCATGATAAGCAGCCGATACATAGGGAGCATACCATGCATTTTCCGTTACATCTTCAAAATTTACCGTTTCGGATGATGAATCCGAAATTTCAAAAGCCTCCACCAACATCTTCACAAATTCTTCTCTGGTTACATTTCTTTTCGGTTCGAATCGGCCGTCCCCAGTACCGCTTATAATGCCAAGGGCATACAGTCCTTCGATTGCATCTTTTGCCCACGTGTATTCACCAAGGTCTGAAAAAACATCATATTTGACAGTTACTTCTTTGTTGGATAAATCGTTTATAGAGTAACGGTACGTCACTTTGGGCTCTTGATTTCCTTTAGAAGCCGAATCCTTTTCCAGATTATTCACATAATCTTTTGCCTTTTCATAAGCAATGTTCAATTTATTCGGAATATCCTCATAGGAGTTTACATCCATTCGCTTCAACTGGAATAAAGTTTCATGCAAATACTTTGGTTCAATAAAGCTAACATCAATTGGATAGACATCTGAAAACTCTTGAAATACCTTAAGAAGGGTCAATGCATTGGCTCTTTTATAACTGCTATATGCTAATGCATATAAAACCGCATCGTTTATATCCTCAGAGCCGGTAAAGTCCCCATGATGATCTCTATAGAATATAATACTGTCAAAGAAAACGCTTTTTCCAAATGGCCCAAGGCCTTCCATGATTGATACATCAATACCAAAATATTGTGCATAATGTTGAAAGGAATATTCCATTTCCGTATAGGTATTGGCGCTGTTCATTGAAATCAACGGCATTTTTTCGTGAATTAACTGCACAATTGTTCCAATGGAATGTTCATTTAATTCATACGGTGCTTCACTTAAAATAACGGTATAAATCTCCGTTTTGGCCGCAATGCTGTCCCCCAATAATATGTTGATATCGTACCCGAACTTGTCAAAAAATATGGCCTCATTATCCACAAATGTTCGATAAAAATCTTCATAGGAACATAAATTGTTGATATTTCTAAGAAATTCTTCATATAAATACACGTTTAATTTTTTACTAAATGTATATATCACAATATCATATTTTCTGCTCAATAAGCTCACTTCAATGAAATACCCGTCTTTTCTCTGTTCAACATCCTGTTGAAGCCTCCAAGTATCATTGGACATTTTTTCTGCCTCATAAACAATACCGTTCACCTTATAAATCAGATAGGAATCAAGATCAGAATGGCTGTCTTCATAAAATACATTTTGAAGTTTTTGAGAAAAATAGATGTCATTTCCGTCAAACTCTTTTTCAAACCCTACACGATTGTATGCCCTGGTCAATTCGATTTCGGTAATCCGAAATTGATTTTTACTGTTTTCAACAATTCTAAAATATTTTGCAACAACAACATCAAACTGTACCGAACATAAAATATCCTTATTATCGGTCACAGTGATAACGTTTTCCCATGTTGCTCCGTCAGAACTTTTTTGCAAAATGAAATCGCTTATGGGAGAAACGGTATCCGCCACCCCAACTTTCGAATAAATGTTGAGTTGATATACCGCCTCTTCCTTAGGTAGTTCGAATTGTACATAATCATAATTTCCAGGATACTGTATAAACCATTTGGTAGTGCCACTCCCCGAAGCACTTTCCCTTATGCCGTCCACTAAAGCTTTTTTTACCGCTTCAAGTTGATCCGGGTTTGTTGCATTACTGTCCTTCGATATTATGATTTCCTTTGCATTACAAAGTACATTGGAAGAAGTATCATAATCCGCCGCATAAACCAAACCGTTATAAATACAACTCTGCACAAATATCAAACAACATAAAACGAATACCATTCTTCTTACAGCAAACCTTTTCATATCGTACCCTCCTCAAATTCCCCCATAACTTTAACCCGATTATACAATTGCTCCGTCACAAAGTAAACGGGACAATTGTGTTTTATTTTGTAATATTGTCCCCTTCTATAATAAAAAACTACAAAAAAACAGACAATTCACCACGACGGAATTTCCGTCATTGGTAAATTGTCCATTTCATCCAAAAGCAGGATAAACTCTCGTACTACTTTTCAACCTTTTCCATAAACGGCCTTAAAGTCGTCATATCCCATAAAAATACACAAAGCTTTGGCGATACTACATTCGAATCTATGGTTATTGTCGCCGTAAACTGAGCATCATTTGTTTTTTGGGTAACCGGTTCGCTCAATTCTACTCCCGTTAACACATTTCCGTCATAGACACCTACAATCATTACAATAGGATGATCTACCTTATTAACCTCTGCATGAATATCCACCGTCACTGTCTGTCCGGGTGAAACCGTTGTCACTGGATTTCCGTTGGAATCTTTCACTTCAATGGAAGTTATGGCTACTTCTTCTGCTATAATATTTGAAATGTTAAAAAGTGTTGTGTTACTATCATATTTTATACTTATTGTTTCACCAGTCGATAAATCCTTTGACAAAGACAGCAGATACGTAAACCCGTCTTCACTGTCCTGTTCCACATTGATGATTGCCGGAGAGTTAATCTGAGCAGCACCAGCATTGGACAAAGTTTTTATTTTTAAAATAGAACCCGCCAATACATCTTCTTTGTACTCTTTTAAAGCTTCCTCCGTCGATACAATGGCATATACCTTTGTGTATATCGTGTCATTATCGTCTTCTTTACTCCTATCCAGCGGATAGCAGGCCAAATCGATAAGTTCTCTCCTTCTTTCCGATGTCAACCACTTGTCATTTACTGCATAAACCGTATTGGTATCCTTATTGGAGGTATATCTGACTCCAGGATTGTAATAGGCTTCTATCTCCGATATCCTAAAACTACCGGGGAGATGATATCCGCTTGATGACTTATTGGACAATACCCCCATCCCTTCCGCCGAATAAATCCTTATATATTTTGCTTGGATATCGGCAGTAAAGATATTCAGCGCCTGACAAGTACGATATCCTTTTACCGGATCAACTTGATGTACATATTCCATGCTCTGATATACCTGCTTCGTGGCTTCATACCATGTGTTACCGTCCTCGCTATAACAAATATGAATATTTTCCGGAATCATTCTTTCCCGGTTGCGCTCAGCCGAAGAGACATCCAAATTAGGCGTATCCTCCCTTGCACCGTCTGTCGCAGTATATGTAGCGGTAGTTGTAGAATATGTCAAATAGCCGCCATATATCATAAACTGATTCATTTTGGTTAAGGTATCAAAGCGATATTCAACATACGGCAAACTGTTATTGATATAATCCGTCTTATCTGAATTATTAAACGTTCTATACCATTTATTAGTCCCCGAAAACTCAGAAACAACACCGTCCGTCAAAGCCGTTTTGGCAACAAGTGTATTGTCAGAAGACTTTGCAAATCCGTCGGCATCCTTAGGATATGCATCACTATATTCCTTGCCGGCAAGAAGATTGGGATTCCGCTTAAATGCCATGATTTCAGTAATTCTAAACCCATTTGCAAGTGTTTTAACCCCCGTCCCGGTCCCGGGTACAATTTTAATGTATCGGGTACTGATGTTATCAAATGTTGCTTGAACAAGTTGTCTCGCAGATGTAGACTTTTTTGTGTCAGTGGAAAATATATATTCCCTTGCCTGCAAAGAAGGGACTTCCGTCCATTCAATACTGTCCTTTACCTCTTCCCAATTTCCTTCAGCAGAACTGTAGTATATGCTTAACTCGCTTGTTTTTATTGCTTCAATAAATTGCCTATTATTAAGATACTGTCCTGCTACTATATCCACTTCATTTAATTCCGTCATCTGTTCCAAATCAAAAACCACATAAGCCGCTTTTATCCCCTCGACTGTGCCTCCTTGCACTTGCCATTTAGCGCCTAAGTTTATAGATTCCCACTCGCCATCTGTTAAATTCTCTGCCACTTTACCGGAACCATCGGCAGTTGTATCTACTCCATGTGAAAAATCTACAACCCTATTTTTAGTTCCTCCATACAATAAATTCACAGTAGAATTTTTTATACCGTTGCCAGTTTGAGCTACCGGCAACTTAGTTCCTCCACTGTTAGTAAGAGTCTGAACATAAAATGCCGACTGTTTGTTATTGTCTTGCCAAGCCGCATGAACACCCACTGCTTGCATAAATATACATGCAAAAGTTAATAACAGCGCTACAATACCATGAAACTTCTTCCTTTTATTTGTGCCCTTCAAAAAAATCACTCCTATTCTTTTAATTTTTAGATTTTATTTTTAGTTTTATTTTTAAATTATCCCGTTAGTACCGGACCGACGGAATAATATGGATTCATCCTTTGATGCCTCCCAAGGTAAACCCTTCCATGATATATTTCTGGAAGATTAAAAATACAAGCACGGCAGGAATGATGACAAACATCAGCGACATCATATATTCATCTATCGAAATTATGGCTTGTGTTTGAAGCTGATAAATCTTAAGACCCACCGGTGCAAGCTCATTTTTCTTCAATACCATGTAAGGCCAAAAGAAATTCCCCCAAGCACTATTAATGGTAAATATGGACACCGTTATAATAACGGGCTTGGACATAGGAACGATGATCCTTGCGAAAATACCGGCATCACTGCAGCCGTCTATCCTTGCCGCTTCAATATAGGATATGGATATGGAATCAAAAAAGCCTTTAAACAATAAAATGTAAAATGCATTGGCACCTGCCATCAGCCACATTGGCAAGTAGGTATTAATCATTGACAGATTGACAAAGGTCATATAAAGAGGTACCATCCCCATGGTATTGGGCACCATCATGGTCCATAATATGACGGTAAAAACCAGCATACTGCCCTTGGGCTTCAACCTTGACAACACATATCCCGCAAGTCCGTTTATCACCAAAGTAAATGCCAAATCTCCCAATATCAAAATAAAGGTTGCACCATAAGCCCTCAAAAAGTTGGTTTTTTTCCAAACCCGGGCAATTTTTGACAGATCAATGTGTTCCGGAAAAAGTCTTGCGGGAATTTGTGAAAACTCCGCCGTTGTCTTAAACGAGGAAAGCATTACCCATAATGGAGGAAGCAAACATGTCAATGCTACTATTATCATAAAGACAAGCAATACCATATATAACGCTTTAACTCGCCAACTTTTTAACTCAATCACCGAAATAATTCCTGTTTTTTTACGGTCAAATTTCATATTCTCCACTTCCTTCCATGACCCTTATACATCTCTATCCAGTTTCTTTTCAAGTCTAAAATAGAATGCGGTAATGACAAGCAATATGATAAAAGTGATACAACTCAACGCAAGAGCACTTTCCGTGTTGCCGAATACAAAAGCATATCTGTAGCTTTGAAGGGCGAGGGAAAGCGAAGCATTGTTAGGACCTCCGCCCGTCATGACAAACGGCATTTCGAAAACCTGAAATATCCCAATGATTTGGCGTACTAAATTCAAAAGGATAATGGGCATGATTTGCGGCATTGTAATAAATCTGACCCTTTTCAAAATACCGGCTCCGTCAATAATTGCCGCCTCATATAGCTCTTGATTCACTCCCTGTAAACAAGCAATATAGGTTATTGTCGTACTTCCGAAGTGGTGCCATGTCATGGTTATAATAATTAACGGAATAACCTTGCTCGCATCTTGCAACCACGGCTGCGGTGCTACCCCGAATGCAGACAATAGCATATTAAGCAAACCGCCTTCGTTGGGATAATACATATAGAACCATATCATGGTGACCGCTATCGTAGGTATAATGCAAGGCATATATATGCTTGTTTTGATAAATTTTGACAAATGAATAAGTTCATTGGTTATAATGGCAAACAGAACAGGCGGTATAAATCCTATGACCAGGGACCAGAACACATAGGAAAACGTATTTCCCAATGTCCTTAAAAACTGTGTATCCTGGATGACCCTTACATAATTATTGAGTCCTACAAAATGCTGTGGCGTATAACCTTGCATTTTATAAAAAGAGTACTTGGTCCCCAAAATCATTGGCTGCCATACAATCATATACAAAAGAATCAGAGACGGCAGTATTAAAATCCATGCACTTATGGAAGAAAATAATGTCCTTTTTCTGTTTGGTTTGATTAAGCCACTGTAAACTGCCGGTTTCATGAATTTCATACTCATTCCTTTCTTCGTAACATATGCATTTATATTCTGCTTATATTTGCGTATTTATTCTGCTTTGTCCAAGTAATTTAGCTGAAAATCACTATTTGCCTTTTTGAGTATTTCACGCACATCCGCATTGGGATCGGTCAATACAGCCTGTATGCAGCTGTCAAGAATGGAATAAAGCTCTTGACAATTCACAGGTTCCTCTTGTTTTACCGTTATCCCTTCGAATAATTCATACTCTTTAAATTTATTTTTATCAATATTGCAATATTTCTTTCTCAATTCTTTTTCAAAACTGTTTTCCACTTTTGATACGGAATAAGACTCGATTCCGACAGGATACCCTGTATTCACATCGCTTTGGTATTGCTGTTCTCTTAACTGCTTTTGTTCCTCGGTAAGCTCTTCATTTTTAATATTGTATCCACAAAACTCAAACCATTTGAATGCAGCATCAATTTCTTCCGGAGTGGATTTTGAAGAAATTACCTGAAGCGCTCCTCCCAACAGAGCAAATTTACCCGCCGGTCCTGCCGGAATTGCTCCCAGTGACATATTATCCTTATCCATATTAAAGTGTCTTATATATTTTTTAAAATCTTCCTGACCTGTACCGCCAAACATCATGGCACCCTGATTTGTGGCATACATTTTTCTTGCTTCGGTATTATCAATAAATACATTATCACTCAACGCATTATATTTCCATTTTAAATCCTTTACAAACTGGAGGGCCGCTGCACACTCATCGCTGTCGAAAGTAGCAATCCATCTTCCGTTTTCATCTTGTTTCATAAACTTCGTACCATATGCCCACGCAATATTCATAAATTGCCAGCCGCCTCCGTTATTCATGGTGGAAAGGATAAATCCTGCTTTACCGGTTTTTTTCTTGATTCTTCCGGCAAGTTCTCCCAATTCCTCAAAAGTTTTAGGATAATCTATGTAACCGTCCTGATTGAGTTCTCCGGCCTCGGCAAATACCGATATATTTCCAAAAAGCCCCATAATATATGCACTATACGGCAACGCATATATTTTTCCTTCTCTTGATACAAGTTCTAAGATATCTTCCCGTATGCTATCCGCATATCCATATTCTTTCATTTGAGCCGTAATGTCACTGATATAGTTTGACTTAACAAGCTTGTCAACTTCAGTGAAAGGTACATAAAAACAAGTTGGAAGCTGACCGCTTGCCGCCTTTGGTAAAAATGTTTTTACATCATAGGACCACTCATCATGCTGAATTGTAATGTGAGGATAACGTTCTTTCATCTTTGCTTCACGCTCTGCATATACCGGATACATTTTTTGATCATTTTGAAGAGGCCATCCACCTACCGTTATTGTTATTTCATTATCTGAAGAAATTTTTTTGGTATTTTCACAACCTGTCACAAGAAAAGACAGTACAACTACAATTGCGACCAAACAATATATCGTTTTCGTCAAGTTTCTCATGGAATTCTCTCCTTTTCCTGTATTTTTAAGTTTATTATAAAATTGTTCCACTCCAAAGTAAACCGGACAAATGTCTTTAATTTTGTAATATTGTGCTTTCTGTACTTGCTCTTGATTTTACAGTATTTTTTTGCTAAAATGATATTGAAAATCAAAGAGGGTGATATTGTGTACATGAAATCCCTGAAGTCAAGACTTTTGATATATGCCATTCTGATAATAGCCTTTATATTGTTGATTCATTTTATTCTAATATATACGTATTATGCAGACATGCTTATATCCGACTATGAACAAAAAGCATCCCATTTTGCAAGGCAATCACTGAACTCCATTCTCTCTTCATTCAATACCGTTGAAGAAAGTATAAACCGATTTCTAAACCGATATGAAACAAATGAGCTTCCATATGACGCTTTAAACAACTATATCGTAACCGGACTTTTCAGCTGCACCAAAGAAACCGTTATCCAACGTACAAAAAGTACTTATGACAGTATCTTTAAAACCTTAATAACAACCAATCCGGATTTTCTTTTAAAAACCGGATGGAAATATTTAAAATATGACAATAAGGAGTATTTATTTTATACGACAAAAAAGAAAAAAAACGAAAACGTTTACTTTCTTTTTGAAATAAGCCTTCCTTCGCTCGCTGAAAATGTTTATGTAAAGAAAAACATCTTTTCAAATGCCGTTTCCCTTCATCTATATGTAGATAATGACATGACAGTCATTTTTTCCAACACTTATACTTTACATAATAAAACAAGGTTTAGAACTATAAAAACCGAACTGCATCCTGAAAATAAAAATTTCTATTTAGAATGTATCAGCTATTATTCTTATCCTCAAAACATTCTTACAAACTTGTTTTTGATTTTTATAATTTCTTACATGTTTTTGATTTTTATATCCATTGGGATAATATCAAAATTTTCAAATACCGTGGTCACTCGGATCAACAAACTATCTTCCAATATGGACAAATTTCTTGACAGTTTAAACAATGAATAATTTCAGAAGCGAGGTTTTTTTATGTTAAAAGTTTTAATTGTGGATGATGAAGCCATTGTTCTGCAAACCATTGTGAAAACCCTAAACTGGTCCAAACTGGAGATGGAGTGTCAAACCTCCGATAACTCCTTGAAAGCGTTTGAAATGGCCAAAAAAAATCCTCCTGATATCTTAATAACTGATATCTGCATGCCCGGAATGAACGGAATTGAACTGATCCATAAAATTCAGCAATTAAATCCGGATATTGAAACCCTCATTTTATCCGGATATGATGATTTTAAATATGCCCGTTCGGCTTTGGAACTTGGCGTTCATTACTATCTTTTAAAGCCCTTCAGAAATGAAGAGCTGGAAGAAAAACTAGTGCGGCTGCGTGATACCTACCTTCGAAAAAAGAATATTGCCACGGTTATGAATAAATTTTCCCAATCTCAGTACAATGCCCTTTTTTCTGAACTTTTGCATTTTGAACGCTTGACCGATGAGATTATCTCCTCCTGTTTAAACAAATACAATAAAACGCTGCCAAATACTTACTTTACCATAGGTATTGTCAGAATTGAATCCAACCAAAAGCCCATTGAGAATATCTTTGATTTAAAAAACGTACTTTCCGCTACGGCTGAATCCATTGCCGACATTTTAGGCGGCCTTGTCTTAATAGAAAATAAGATAAACCGCGACCTTGTGCTTCTTTGGTATCCGCCGGAACATACCGGCGCTATCTATGATTTTTTTACTCAATTGAAAAATAAATTTGAAAAACAGACCGGTTTTAAAGTAACCATAGGGGTAAGCGGATACTTTAGAAAAATATATATGCTTCATCGCGCATATCTTCAGGCTCTTGCATGTTTTGAACAAAATCACGGCCATGCCGGCAATATCATTATATATACAGAGCTGAACCAAAATAAAATACAAACCTCTCTTCTTTCGGAAGAGGATTGCAATAAAATCATGCAGGCCATTTCTTGCTTTGATAAAAATACCGTCACAATGATCCTTGACAAATATTTTGATATGTGGTCGGATCTTCATTTACCAAATATATCCATGGTAAAAAATAACCTGGCCGAAATGTTGGTTCTTGTTTTAAAGTTGTATGTGAAAAACTCAACCATCATGAATATGATTTTCGGTTACACCCCAAAGCCTTTTATAGAGCTTTCCGCCCTCAATTCCTTTACAGAAATTAAGGAATATGTATACCGAATCATCAATTGCATTTTTGAGCATCCGGAAATTTCCATACAAAAATCCTATTCACCCATCATACAGCAAGCCATTATATATATTTTGGAAAATTATAACAAAAACTGCAATATAAATGATTTTATATGTAAGTTCAACGTAAGCCGTTCTCATTTTATGCGATTATTTAAAAAGGAAACAGGAGAAACCTTTAACTCTTTCCTTACCAAACATCGCATCAAAATAGCCGCTGAACTGATCAGCACCGGCCAATATAAAATATATGAAATATGCAATTATGTTGGATATCATGATGTGGCCTATTTTTCAAATTTATACAAAAAACTGACCGGTCAACGGCCTTCAGACTTACTGGCGAAGGAGGAAGAGCAGTTAAAATGATAAAAAATCTCTCTTTAAAAAACAACATCATTACTCTTATATTGATGTTTACGGTTATTCCTTCGATTTTATTGACAAGTATTGTTTATATGTTTACAAAAAATGAAATTCGCAATAATTATCAAGAAGCCTATATTCAGCATACTTTTATGGAAATGGACAGCATTCTTTCATCGTACATCCAGGAAATCAATTTCCTCTGCCTGGATCTCACTCTACATCCTACAATATATAAAAACGTAATGAATGCTTATGCTTACCGCACTGACTTCAACGTTTCATTGGTGAATGAAATTATATCCAATTACATATCCAATAGTAACCTTATTTCTCTCATCAGCATTATAACCGACAACGGAATAAATTTTCAACCCAGTCCTGACCGTGACATTACACCCATTTCGGAAGACTTTTTAAAAAGCTTCAGCAATACATATTTATCCATATATTCTGATATAGTATCGGATAAATACGGTATAAAATATGTTGTGTTCGGCAAACGATACTACAACTATAAAAATAATACAAACGTGGGAAACATTATTATATACGTCCAAGCAAATATTTTAGAGAATACTTATGCCAGTTCATTGTTACATAACAGCGATGTATTTATAACCGTGAATGATTGTGTTCTCTTAGGCAATGAAGACTATGCAGGGAAAGTATTATATATCCCCAGTAACACATTAGATAATGAAACCAATCCCAGATTTCACAAAAATGAATATACATATAATGTTTACCACTATAAAAACAAAAGCCTTGCAGACAAAATTGATTTTGTTGCCATTGTGTCATACAGGCAGTTCCAACGTTTTATTAATTCCATTTTGCTGAAAAACTTCTATATTTTTTTAATCACGTCGGTTATTGCCATTACCTTGTCCACTCTTTTTTCCAAAAATATCTCCAAACAAATATCAGAGCTTGCAAACAGCCTAAGTACCTTTCCCCACACCGGAGTAATTAAAAAAAATAAAACAACCACAAATGAATTGATCATTTTAGAGAACAAATTTGAACAAATGGCTTCTGAAATACAACTGCTGATCGAACGCAATAATGCGGAAAAAGAAAGCAAACGTATTGCCGAATTAAGTGCCCTGCAAGCTCAGATAAATCCCCATTTTCTTTACAATACGCTGGACATTATAAACTGTATGGCAAAGCTTAGGAATGAACGCGAAATTGAAGACATCTCCTATGCTCTGGCAAGCTTCTTCAGAATAAGCCTTCATAAAGGGGAAAACATTATCAAGATTCGGGAAGAAATTGAACTGGTAAAAAACTACGTATATATTCAAAATGTCCGTTTTGCCAATAAATTTACCGTCTATTATGACATTGATGACCGTATTTTGGATTGCGACATTATTAAAATTATATTGCAGCCCATTGTTGAAAACTCTATAAAACATGGATTTAACAATATAGACTATCAGGGTGTTATTAACATAAGAGGGAAAATTGATGAAAATCACGATATCGTTTTTGAAATAGAGGATAATGGTGTGGGCTGTGCAATTGAAGATGACAAAATCCCCCAAAAAAAGGACCCGTTTTCCGGCTACGGATTATATAACGTAAATGAAAGGTTGATTATAGAATACGGCGAAAAATACCGATTAAGATTTTCTTCCAGCCCACACAAAGGTACCGTTGTAACGGTAAAAATTCCTTTCATTAAATCAAGCTAAGCTACAAAAAATAAATTTTACTTCGTTTCAATTTGACCGTCTTTTGCAACCTTTACTTTAGAAAGTTGGGGATAATTCCATAAAAAGGTCTTAACTTCCACGCCTGCTTCTTGTGTAAAATTCAAAGGTAAAGTAATTTTATATTCCCCTTTGTCACTTTCATCAAATGTAATAAGTACAAAATTTGATGCAACCACTTGTGGCACGGTAACTGTCTTACCCTCCCATGTATGGCTGACATTTTTAAATGCAATGGCTGAATATATATATTTCCCCTTTGAGCCATTGTTTTTTGAAAATTCAATGGTACAACTGGACGTAGAAGCGTCATAGCCACTGTCCTTTACTACAAAATATACTTCCTGTAATGTTGAAAACATGACATTATAGCTTATTGTTGAAGTTACATAATCAACATACTTCGATTTTATTCCGGCACCTATATTAATGCGGTATGAAGACAACGGCAGCAAAAACTCATCGAATTTTAATACCAAAGCAGTTTTTTCATCTATCGTATTAAATTCATATGAATAGTTAATCTCCATATTATCTTGATATACCTTTACAATTTCTTCTATATCCTCATCAATTAAAGTATTAAATGTAATTACAACCTTACTTATTAAAGATGTAGTCTTTATATCGGTATTGACTTTATTTCCTTGGTTATCATATACACTGATATCGATAACTTCAGGATAAAGAACCGATAAGTTATAACCGACCTTTAAATTATCAATATAAAACTTTCCACCTTCCACTAATGTACTGTATCCAAAACCAATGCCCACCGTCTTTTCTTTATAAAGTGACCTGTTGACAGAAACACGCCGTTCAATTTGATCATCAATTTTAATAATATAATTGCAACTTACGCTATTCAAACCAGGCTCTACTATAATTTTTACTCTATGCCATTCATCCGACAACTGAACATCTTCAATCGGTTTATTCGGTATTTCCGTTCTGGATTCGGCATAATATATATTGCCTGATGAATTAACCGATATGACGGAATTTTTTTTGTAGTTTGGATTTCCGGTATCCAAATCCCCGTTTTCTAGTAAATATAAGTACCAACTGCAGTTTTGTGCCAATACATCAAATTCCACTTCAAAACCTGTTTCTTCAGGTATTGGTTCATCAAATTCAAGAACAAACCGTGTTGGCGTCTCTGAAATTGCCATGGACTCAAATCCAAAGGCCCTATCGTTCTCCTCACCACTTGCTCCTATCCCGCTGGACGCAATATACTCATCATTTTCTAAATTCATAAACTTATTCGGTAACGCATTATCTTGAGCCGTATAATCATTAAAATCTAATTTTAAAGACTCTATAAAAGCATTTTCATACCGATACTCCGTATAAAATGTCAAAGGAACCTGCATGGGATTACCGGTTAAATGTCCTACAATAACATTATTCATTCTAAGTTCATATCTTCCTGGAGCAAGTTCTCCCTCAAATTCAACCACAAAACCTGACTCAGTGGCATTCGTAATTCTATAGTTGTCAATCTTTTTATTGCTTGACACATTGACGATTTCAATATTTTCCTTAGTAAGCAAATCAGCATCCGTCAACTCTGATAATCTTACTGAAAGTCTACCATTTTCCAGAGCAACCCGGTCAGTGTCGATGGCCGTTGCTTCAATTCCAAGTGGCCTAAAAACTCTCTTAAAAGACACATTATCAATTAAGAACCCCTCATCATTAGTATATATCCCGCCGGACACCGTTTCCCCCTTAAAGCAAAATGTCAAAAAACCTTGAGAACCTGAAAAATATATTGGATATTCATTCATCCTCTTACCATCCATAAAATAAAACATTTTGCCGTTTGGTGACTCTAAATCCGTTGCTATGATATCAAAACGATGCCATTGGGTGGAATCATATTCCCAATCCAAAACAATAGCATTCCAGTTAATTAAGCTGTTGCCATTTGCTGTTCCGGGTGAAGTGTGAAAATACCTTATTTTATTTTCTTCCGGTGAGTTTAAGAAAAAAGTTTTAGAGTAGTAATCAGGATTTGTTATAACATCTCCTTCATTCCTGCCATCATAGAAATGAAGGACAAGCCTCTTTTGCGGACTTGTTGCTTTTGCCTCAAAACTAATATGCATATTTCCTTTTTTCAAGGTTTGACCAAACTTAAGGAAAGGCTCGCCTGCATGAACTACCTTTAATACCGTACCATGTTCCGGGTCATTTGTATCGTATGACCCAAAATTTTTTCTTGCTTCATTTGGAGTATAGTATCCCCAGTATTTTTCATCAGGAAGGATTCCTTGTCTTAACGGCGCATTATATCCTTCAAAATCAAAGAAAAGATCGTATTCTCTTCCATCATCTGCAAATACAGGTAAATACATAATTGGTGAAAGTATTATCCACATCATAAAAACGAAAATTACTTTTTTCATTTTACCATCCCTTTCCTCCCAATTTATTTGATTAACTTAAGATAAGTAAACAATGTCGTATCTTTCATTTCTCCTATACCGCTGGCATATTCAATCCAACCGCTCCTGACCCCCTCATCGCTCTCATTGAACAAGAAAGAGTATCCAAGCACATCCCCCTCTTTTGGTTTGTCATTAGGAGTCAAAAGTTTATCCCAACGCATTTTAAACTCATAACAAGTTTTATTTCCCGTACGAGTAATTGCAAATTCTGCATCTTCCGATGTAATTTCAGAAGGAGGATAATAGTTATTATGTGACATATATCTATATGCAGTGGCTTTATTGGTTATTGAGGAAAGAGCCAACCCTATTTCGGTATAAGTAGTAGATGCCTGCCCTATTGCAACAAAATCTTCGCTTCCGTAAAATATTCCAAACTGCATACTATCGCCGTCCCAGTTACGTGAAGCACCTTGTATATTGTTATGTATATCATCCGTAACCTCAGCAAACATATAAAAGTATTCCTCATCCCACATTACTGCGCTTCTGCCAGATATATCACTAGGTCCTCCCCAATCATCCATTCGTTTAATTTGGTCAGCACTGTCGGCATACATGCAAACATTCATATTCCACTCATTTTTTTCCAATATTCCGTCAATTTTAGGCTTGGTTTCAGCATATGTTGCCAATGTAAAATCAAGTTTCTGCAAAAACGGGTATCGTTTGCCGGATTCTGTAACCAAGTCATACTCAAAGGAATACTCTCCCTTGCGTACAATTTTCGGCAGACTGAATTTTACTTCAGCCGTTTTTTCTCTGGGAATTACCCCAAAATCAACGTTTTCAAAATTACGCATAAACTCCGGTGTCTTAAACTCAATATGACCCTTCAACGCTGAAACAGACGATAGATTTTGTATGGTGATGGTTGCATCCCAACTGTTAACATCCTTGCTGTTTCGCATTGTTACTTTCATATTCGATAAAATTGATATATCCGATACCATTGTTAAATCAGCACAATGAACCAATTTCCCGTCTTTCAAAACATTAATTGTTATCATATACTTTTCCCCTATCGGGGCATTATTTTTAATCTTCAAAATTGCGTTACCTTCAATAAATTTCAGGTCAGATTCATTCAATAGTTCGGCACATGCAGGCAGCTTTACATCGACGGTTAAATCTTCAGAAACAAATTTTCTAACAGGAATATTAATAATATCTCCTTCGGATACCGAATACTCCAATTTATCATAAGCTATAAACTGGTTATTACTTAAAATTTTAACCTTGCTGATATCTCCAACCAAATATTGCGGATATTCGTCAGCAATAAAAGTAAATAAGCCATTGTTACCGTATATCTCTTGGGAATTGCCATTGGAGTCATAGCATTCCAGTTTAGTTGCGCCCAAATCAAGTGTAACAAGCTGTTTTCCTGTTGTAGAATACAAAGTCAAAATATTGGTGTTAAATTTATTGCTCCAAAACTTCGAAATACGCAATGTTTTGTCTTCCGAATCAAATATTCCTGCAGCTTCACTTTCCGCCATGACATAATTCATCCCTGTTACCATAACATAAGATATTGTTGGAACATAATTCTTACCATATTTTTTATGTTCTTCCTTCCCTCCTGAAACATGACCAAACTGATCCTCGCGGCTAATATACACGGTTCCTTTTTTCTCTAAATTATAAAATACCGTTTTCTCAGATAAATCATATGACTTGTATAAAATTGCCGCACGACAATTTAGAGCACCCTTCATTTTCTCCGTACCAACCGTACTATCCGATAACGTATATCCGGTTTCCGTACTCCATACATCAGGATCACTCTTGCCAACTTTAGCATACTCATCTTTAAAATACTGCATATCTTTTAATCTTTCTGTTTTTTCAACAGGCTGCCTTGTATACGGATGAATTGCTATTGCATCTGCATACTTCCACATTCCCGCTTTCATAGCTTCATCAAAGTAAGCTTTACCGGTTTCACTGCTGGTACTCCCTATTCCGGTTACCGACGGCGCTCCGATTTTCGCATCCGGGTCCACTTTTTTTATTTCTTCTGCAGCAATTTTCACCAGCTCTGTATACACATCTCCGCCACATTCCTCCAAAAACATATTAAAAGATTGATGGTTCGGCTCATTCCATATTTCATAACATTCAACAACATCCTTCAATATGTTTGCGGCGTATCTGACATACTCCCTCCAAGCCTGAAGCTGTGCTTCCGTTCGAGGCATATCGCTATGTCCCTTACCTATGAACGAAGGCGTGCCTGCCAACACCGGTATATAATACAAACCTTTTGCCTTTAATTCTTCTATTGCAGGTTTCATGGGATGAACGTTATAATCCAATGCTCCACTTGAATTCACAAGTTGATACCATGAAAAATTCGCTCTTGTACCATAAGAATTGGACATTTTGAGCATTTCAACGCCCTCTTTAACACTTTCAAGAGAATATCTGTCAAAGTGCGTTGCAAACAAAACATCTTTGTTCAATATTCCATTAGGGTCAGTTTTTAGTATAACTAATTCAAAAGGACGCTGGTTGGAATGAACAGCCCCATCCTCTGATTCAATCGTAATGTCATACCAATAAACGTCACATCTTTCAACTTGCCCTATATCCAAATCAAATTCCTTAATCTCGTTGGCTTTAAAAGTATAGGTCTCGGTTTTGCTAAATGGAACAATATTGTCTTCGCTCACCAACTTAAATGTAATTTTAGCAGTTATATCCCTATCTAAGTAATTGATGAATTTGTTATGTATTATTTTTTCTTTTTCATACCACTTAAAGGTATTACCTATCTCATCAATTGTCGGAAAAGCGAAAATAGCGTTTTCCTTAGGTTTTTTAGTAACTTTAACACGCTTTATTGCAATCGATTCAGGAGATTTTGAAGTTAATAAACTTACCGCATTGATTGAAAGTGCAAAATCATATTTGCCTTTATAATTGGAACTAAACACTGCATTTTTCACAGTAAACCTTGCTGTTTTCCACACACGAGTATTTTTTGTATATACTCTAAATTCATCTGTTGAATAATTGTTGATGGTTTCAAAATACATCTGGAAATAGCCATTACCCGAATCAAAGTAATCAATTTCAAATTCATATTCCGTTCCGTCAAATGCGGAAGGCTTAAATGCATTGCTGAATGTAAAATTAATAAATGATTTATTATCTCCCTGTGACTTATCCATCAACCAACAATATTCACCGCCACGTATCGCTACGCTCGCAGAATTATCATTGCCCATTTCCACAATACTAAATCCTGTTTGTTGCAGTGTTTTCCCTAAAAAGGCTTCTGCTACATTGGTATCTTCCTCTAATTTTGCACTTCCAATCACATTAAACATTGCAATCAAAAGTACAAAAGAAATAATACGCTTCCGCCTCATAAACACAATTTCCCTTTCTTATTTATTTTGTTTTATAAACAAATATCTGCCGAATATTTTGTTTCCTGCTGTTAACAAGTATAAGATCACACTGAAGGCCTGCTTCTGAATATGTTGCAATATCTGTAAGGCTTCCTATATATATTTTGTTCTTTTCTTTTAAAGGATCGTATACTATCACACTTAAATTCTTAGCATAAAAGACTTCGTCAATAATTCCTTCGTGGGCATCTGCCAGTTCATAAGATGAACTAATGTATCCGCCTCTAATCATATATGGATATGACTTTGTGAGCTGACATGCCGGATTTCTCCAATTACTTGCATTATTTCTTTGAAATGCACCATCATACCAATATCTTCCTCTGTCAGTGAAGCTTCCGTTTGGCTCAAACGTTTTACTTTCCGCATCAAACACTTTTTCTATATTATACGCTATTTTTCCGCTTTCGTCGGTTTCAACTCTAACAATATCCCCCTGCTTTAGGGTATCTTTCTTATGCACGCAATCTTCATGCAACTCATAAGAAACACTTGCTCCGGATGAAAATCCCCTTAACTTGTATACTATTTCACCGTCACTGTTTAACGCCATTGAAGTACTGTCATACATTATTTCCGCTACAGGCAACTTTGTATTTATACCTTTTAGAACAATGACTCCGGCTGCCAAAGACTCAGTGTTATATCTATAAGCTTCAATAGTGTATTTCACCCAATCCTCAAACGTATATGATGTACCATAATATTGAATATCATCCGCATACGTGTTTCCATTGAAAAGAACCGAACCATTAGAATCCACAAAGGGTACTACAAAATATTTTGTAATGTCTTTATCAACAACAATATTCATTCCGAATCGTTTGGGACCGGAACAGTACACCAACTCACTTGAACCATCAAATAAGCGCACAAGAGAATTGTCTTGATCTTCGGATTCACGTACAATATATGTATCTATTTTTGTTATTTCCATGTTAGAATTTAGCGCAAACCGTATAACTTGTCTTTCGATAAACACTTCAATTCCTTTCGAATTGGTCTTGATATCTTTCTCGCCCGGAAAAGCAAGAAACAATTCCTTGTATTTCTCTGTAGTATATGGTATTTCATCAATAATCACATGATCCGCAAGCTTAAAATTATGGAAATTTTTATCTTGTAAGTATAAACTAAGATAGAAATCTTTTGAAAGTGGTTTATTATCTACTATCACTTTTCTCAAATATCCAATTTGCATTTCACCGCCGGACGGTTTTGCATAAACAATATCACCAAACATATCATAAACAACCAAAATAGTTGCATTTAGGTTTATATTTTTTGATATATAAGGATACACTCTTTTATCAATTTGGACTTCCTGGCCATCAATGACCACTTTATAATCATTTGCTATAATTGAAGAAATATTTACTTCTGCACTCTTACTACACACGATCACTTTAACAACATTATTATCATCAGAAACAGCCACTAAAAAAACGGCAGGATAAATGGAAGGTATCGATGTTTCATCGCCAACCTCATTGGTAATAATAACCTGTTTAAATACAGATAGATCTAAAACATGGTTGCTTTCAAATAAATTATATAAAGATTCATTCCTGTCACTATAAGAACTTGCAACAAAAACCTCAAAACTTTTTATCCTTACTACATCAAAACTTGAATTGTTATCTGAATCGATAAGCTCAACTATACCCTTTTTGGAACCTGAAACAAATTCATCCATCTTCTCTGAAAGAAGTCCAAAAAACCTTCTGCCGTTAAATATAACAACAGCACTTCCATCAATTCTTTCTTTGAGAAGTTTATTTTTATTGCTGTCATAATATCTTAACAAATAATCCGTTTCCGAAAAGCCTTCAATTTGGTCGGACTTAATTACTATTTTATTATCTTTATAAAGAGGTTCTACATAAAGAACTCTGTCCAATTCATCATCATCTGAATCAACATAGATATACTCCACTCTCTGCCCAAAGTAATCCTCAATAGAGGAACCCGTATCAAGCTTGAACAGCTTATCATCAATGAGAACTTCCCCTTTTTCAATATTGAAATCAGTAAATGATTCACCATATAGGCCCATTAATTGACCTTTTTCTATAAATACTGAATGATATACTGACAATAAAGTTCGATCCTTACTAATGTTTGTGATAATGCCATCGCCTTTCAAACCGACAGGGTATGCCATCGCAGAAGTCATTGCTCCATAGATAAGCCTAATTGCTTCCCTCATGCTTAATGCATTTGTATCAGAAACATTGATGCCAAACCCTATTTGAGATGCTAATAAGACGTACCCGGTCAAACCGGCTCCATCTGAAACATACCCGTGATATCCCAGTGCCAAAACCAAAATCTTACATGCTTGTTCATAAGTAATAGCATTATCCGGATTGAATTTATTATCAGCAGATAAATTAATGATCCCTCGTTCTACCATAGCATTAACCGAGCCTGCTGCCCAATGCTCCTTAGGCAAGTCGGAAAAGTACCTTTTAGCCAATGTCTTTTCCGCTTTAATGGCCTTGCAAACATAATCAACAAATTCTGCTCTGCTAACTATTGTATCAAGATTATCGTACTCTGATATTTCTACGATGCCCAGTTTATTTAAAATATAACATTCTTTTTGAATATCGATGCCTTCCTCATCCTTACTGCTAACAATAGGAATACAGGCTGACTGCATAATAACGAAACATAAAAATACAGATAAAAATCTCTTCATAATCGTACCCCTCTACTTATTTAATCTGATTAATAGTATGATAGATGATTTTTGCCGCCTCGGCTCTTGTTGCATACATATCAGGATTAAAATATCCGTCTCCGGTTCCGTTTACAATTCCTGCAGCCGACAGCAAATCAACAGCTTCTAAGGCATAATCAGCAATTGATGCTTTATCCTTAAATTCAATGGGTTGTCCTGCTTTAAGTGTATAATCTCCTGCTTTCAATGTCTGATATATCATAACACACAGGTCTTGTCGCGTAATATTTCTTCCAACCCCAAACTCATTATTATTGATCCCTTTTGTAATACCTGCCGAATATGCTTTTTGAACAAAACTATAATACCAAGCATCCGGACTTACATCAGTAAACGGAATATCATCTCCGATTAAATTAATTTTAAACGCAAGAATAAGCATTTTAACAAATTCCTCACGTTTAACATGATCATTTGGATAGAATAAATTCTGTGCTTTACCACTTAGCACACCTTCATAATATAGATTGATAATGGCTTCTTTGGCCCATTCCACGCTATCTATATCATCAAAAACAGAAATGTCTTTGCTATTAACTTCCAAAGGTGGAATAATGGATTGCGTACCCGTAAAAGAATTCTTTTTCTGTACACCACCACCTCCTCCTGGAGATAAACCACCGCCGTTTACAGGAGAAGATGATGTATAACTTTCAATAAAACTTCTTAAGGAATTTATATCAGAAAAGTTTTTCCTTTCGGATATAGCCTTGCAGACAGAATCTGTTATCATAGTTTTGGTAATACCTATTTCTTCATAGTAAGTATTAAGCAATGATTGAATCTTTCCTGTTCCTACACTACTGTTAACTGTTGCCATTATTAAAGAATCAATAATCATCGATTCAAAAGTTTCAATGTCAGTTATATTTTTGTTTGACAGTCTGTTGCAAAAATCACTTGCTACAATATCATTAAAAAACTCTTGCTCTCTGGCACTCATATAAAGGGAATCTATGTAATCCTTTATATCATTGATCATTCCATGATTAAGCAATGATATCATTGCCGCTTTACTTACCTGTTTTATCAGGGAATCAAAGGTAATATCTTTTTCTTCTTTGTCCTTTAATTGCATTCTTATAAGCTGTGCTACCTCGGTAATATCAGCTTCAACAACTGCACGACTAAATAAACCTAAATTTTCACTATTCGATTTCAGAACATTGCCTAGCATTTCATTTGTAACCGTTTCGTTATTGGCAGCCGAAAGCAATTCATTAACAGCCATTTGATATTTATCTTCATTTATATAGTATAAATCATAACGTAAAGGTTCTTTTAAAGCATCTGCTCCAATATATACTTTATAGTAACCATTCTTTTTTAAAGAAAATTCAAAGCTGTATTTTCCTCCTTTATCGAATGCCCCTTCATTATAATAAGCAATAATTTCTGGGTTTACATTATGCAAATCCGACTCATCCATCCATTCAACGTTTCCTTCTATAATCGTAATAGTTACAGGATCACCTTGGCGTCCAACAGGAATTACGCCTTCAATTTTAATGTAACCATCACTTAAAAATATCAGTGCATCACTTGTAGCAAACGCATGGCTAAATAATAATAAAAATGTTAATATTATTGAAACAATCTTTTTCATCTTATCTAACCCTTTCTCTAATTCATTTAACCAATACATTGTCATACCTTCATGCAAAATGATAATATGCGTGATAATACGTATAAACTTATTTTTTAATCTTCATGAATATGTAAAACCTTTTACAAATTACTTTGGGAATACTAAAAATACGACTACAGCAGGCTTTATGAGAAACATAAAAGATACCATGTTGTACTCATTTGACGGGTATTAAGCAGTCCACCTTCCTTTGGATAATATACATAAAACCATATCATAATTATAACTATACTTAGTACATTTTTTATAAATAGTATATGATAATTAAAGAATAATGTAAACAAGATAAAAGTACTTAATTTTGTAATTTTGTGCTTTATTTTATCCGCAGCCTCCTTCCATTTCACCGTTTCTCAAAAGCTTCACATATAGGAATCATTTCGCTTTGATTATTCCATAATATAAACTTTATTTTGTCAACGGGTTGATCCTTTTGATGAAAAAACAGGTCATACTTTTTGTACTGTAAATGTGAGTCTTGAGTAATATCGTTAAAAATCTGAACCGAAACAAGTTCATCCCCCAAATATTCCGCGCAAAACAACCTATAATCAATCTGTTCTTTCATATTTTTAAAAACAAGCATGACACCATACCTGCCATATGGTATTCTATCCAACGGCAAGCTGCTAAAATCTGAAAAACCATTTAGTATAAATAATTCAACAGACGATTTATTGCCAACAGGCTTTTCATTGGTTATCACATGAGTTCTTTCAATGTCTTTACCCGTTACCGCATAGAACGGTTCCGAGGTAAGAATATACTCCCCGTCTTTCATCACCTCGCTTTCATCAAGCCTGTTGCCAAGCAAATCATAATACCATACGTTACTGCCCAGATTATATCTAACTGAACCTGTATCTTTTGTTGTCCAAAGCAAATATACATTTCTTTCCGGAGTCTTATATTCAGCAACAAAATTATAATCTTGAGAATACACGATGTTTGCTTCGGTTGCCCCATAAATCATTTTATTCATGTTGGATACCGCCAAAAATGCATATTTGGCAGCATAAGGAACCTTATATTCCCACGCATGAAGTAGGCCGAAATTATGTTCTTTTTCATTTATTCTTAAACCGTCATCAGCTATATCATAAATCCAAATCTTATCATTTAAATTGTTGATTCTAATTTGATTAAGTCCTCTAATTAAAAATTTTGCCTGTTCATATTCGCTTCCCAAACACAAACGGTCTTTGTCATATTTTGCGGAGGAGTAACCGAATTCCGTATGCCATATAGGTTCATTCCAGTTATAATTGTAGGTGTTATTAGTGGCAATTCCTCTAACGGTTTCATTTTCTCCTGTAATATGATTGAACAAAGGAGTTCCGTTTAATAATGACCTGTAATAATTAATCACATATCCAATGTATGTATTAGGATTGGTTGAATCCTCGCCAAAATGACCTATTTCAGGATCATGTCCGGCAAGATAAGGATGCATAGTAACCGTATCAAAAGCCTTATATCCATTTAAATTACTCAATACAATATCAGTAAATTCTTTTGCGTTATTACCCGATATATTACAAATGGAAAATCCGCCTACCTGATAATTGGGATCCACTGATTTTGCCGCTTCATATGCTGTTTTTAATATATCCGCGTAAGCTGCACCTTTTGTTTGGTTGTCATTATAAATATACTGTCCGTCCAATGTTTTAACAATATCAGGTTCATTCCAAACCTCTATCATGGTAACATTCTCATGAAACAAAGGTTCACTTAAAAGGGAAGTTACAAAATTCCCAAAATGAATTAAATTTTCTTTTTTCACAAACGAGGAGCCTGATGAATCATACTTTGAATTGTTACCGGTTACTATAGGAAGCAACTTTACATTATGTTTTTTTACCGCTTCAAGAAGCAAGGTTTGAGTGGGTGTTAATTGTCGAACACCAAGTTGTTGTTCATATTTCGACCATTCAAAGTCATCACGTACCAAGCCCATTCCCGCATTCTTCATTAGTCCGATTCCGATATCGGCATTTCCATATCGGGTAAAATGAGTGGATGCACCGATTGTATAGCTGACATGATCATTTTTCACACACCTTGAAAACGGAATTTCAAAATCATTGGCTATTTTTATGCCTTGATCCGACATAACGGATACCTTAATGTTATATAAACCATAATCCGAAACCGGGACTACAATGTTATCTTCCGTACTCCCTCCTGCTTGAACGGTATAAGAGGAACTTTGTTCATCAATCAATATAGGATTCATTTCCTTATCATATTGATAGATGGTGTATTTCGCATGAAAACTGTGATTTTCCGTATCCGTATTGTTAAACTTAACGTTGAATTTCGGAACATCAAAATCATAAAATATGTTACCGGCAAATTCAGAAGACGCACTTATTTTAATGAACGAATATGACCCATCTTTATAACCTTTTATGGACTTTATATATACAGGAAATCGTGAAAATGTTCTATTATTATTGGCAACTGTACTATTGCTTGTCATGGTTGTTGTACATAATTGAAAATCATTGTTATTTAAGCTGTTGTTTAACAAAGCGTCACTGATTACAAAGGAATAAGTTAACGTTTTCTCTGTATTCAATAAGCAAACACTTTCCGTGGAAGTTGTGCCGTTTACCCCTGCATACTTGATAAAAAACCATCCATAACCAACATCCAAATACTCTACATCAATTACAATATTTTCATTCGTCTGAACGTCATCGCAATCTCCGTCAACGTCAAATATAATGGTCCCGTTTGAAGGTGTAATTCTATAATTTGTTACGTTATTCTCGTCCTTGAACTCTTCGGTACATTGCAGTTTAAGTGCAAAGTCCTCTTTAAAGCCACCGGTTGAAATGTTTACACCACTATTATCCTCATATCTATTACGAAAGGAAACTTTAAACATGAAATCTTCACTATTAGACATTCCAATAAATATATCATCCACCAAAAGATTCTTACCTGACGACTTATGACTAATGAAACCTATGCCATAAATATCACCAAGGTGATAGCTATACTCCACAGTATAAGAGCCTGCTCCTGTGGTTATGGTATATGACTGATTCACCTTATCAACCGTTATTTTAAGCTTATTCCATCGATTGGAATAAGCTAAAAACCTACATGCAGTATTAGGTTTTACAATCGTTGAAGAATTTGTTTGATAAAATCCTACAACAGGGTCATTGTTTGTAACCCCGGCAACTTTCTGCAATGTGTTATCCTGCTTGATAAAGCCTACATCAAAGCCACCGTTATATTTCACATACATCTCCAATATAAACTTATCGCTCGTAATCGGAGAATCAAACAATGTTTGGGTAACAAAATCCTCAGTCGTTGAAGATGATATTTTTAATCCATTGCCTTCTCGTCCATCCGCAATACTGACCTTATCCATTTGCTCCGACTGCCATTTAGACGAAAGATTATCTGAAGTAATATTTTCAAAATTTTCACGATATAATAAATAATATGGATTATTCCCTGTGGAAAATGTAGCACTGTTTACGCAAAGTTCTCCGGTAAGTTTTCCATAAACTCCGTTCAATGAAATACTGTAATCGGCAAGTTCCGCAAGCCTTGAAAAAGTCAGTTTAAATCCGTTAGAAGTCGTTTCAAATCCGCTAAACTCCACTTCTTCTCCGGTTTGAACATTGACTACCCTGACATTTTCCCTGCTTATATCTGCCTGCTCCGACAATACCACACTGACTTCTCCATGAACAGGAGAAATTTCCTTTTGTACTGTTTCTATGAACAAATTGTCGTTTCCGGTATACATATTCACATACAAATTGTCAATATAAAATACATCTGCCGTAGTCTTATAATATTCGTTTTCTTCGTCGCTTACATTCGTTGTCCCCGGACTGTCCACTCTGAAAAACAAAGATTTAAAACCTTGAGTGGAATTTGTCCCAATAGGCTGTGAATTGATCTGATTTCCGTCAAAATAGTAATTCGCAATTTGATTATCCAGGTCGAAAAGCAAATCAATTCGATGCCACTCATTACTTTCGTATGTATATGGTGAATCCACCACCCTCCAAGACGTCATATCCCTTTCACTGCTATATTGCGAACGACAATAGCCTACCTTCCCCATGCCAAGAACTACGGATAGAGAATAATCATTGTTACCCCAGCTATATGGGTCACTGTTATTTCTACCGTCATAGAACCCTACAAACATTCTTCTTGCAATCTTATCTGACACCGAAAAATTAAATCCTATATGCATCTTTCCGCTGTCTACCAATCTTCCAAAAGCAAGATTTGATTCCGCAAAATAGCCAAGTTTTAATACCTCATTATATTCCGAACTGTCAAACCATGCGGCACCTGTTCTTACTCTCCTCATCTCCCTTTGAACACTGAATCCGTCCGGTAAAACTGCTTGATCATAAAACCCTTCATATCCTGTAAACGTAAACATTATAGGAGTTATAAGTTCTTGTCCCTCAGCATAAACCGTAAAAGAAAGTGAATTAAACATACATGCTATTGTAAGAAAAAAGGATAATAATTTCTTTCGCATTGAAAGCCTCCTTCCAAATTTATACATTTTATAAGCTTAAATAAAAAAAGCTTTAAAGCGGTTAAAGAGAAAATAAAATATCTTCACACAATTTTTGTTTTAAATTGACCTAACTTTTCTCGGGCAAAGTTTAAAGCAAATGAGAGCAATTCGATAAAACGATGTGCTGTTTTCTGACTTTAAGTTTACAAAACCGCATATTTTTTATCATATTATATGATGATTAAAAGGTATTGTAAATCTGATAAAAGTACTTAATCTTGTAATTTTATGCTTAATTTTATTAACTAAAGTCTTGTACAAATACGAACATTGAATCGTAAAAATTTTACATGCCATGAAATCATAGATACTCTAAAAAATATGAATCTTTAAAACATACAAAAAAGCCTAGCAACCTTATTTTTGAAAGGTTGCTAGGCTTTAATTCTTCTTCAACTGTCAAACACGAAATTATACTAATCTGTCTGATGTAATAATTTCTTCAATAGCTTTTTTCAAGTTTTCATCGGTTTCGGTATGATAAAGAATATCCAGTCTTTGTGCCAATGATTTTTTATTATCAATCATATCATTGAATAATTTACTCTTAATACTATTGCTGACTTCTGCCCGTTCCAATACCGATGCAAGCCAATCTTCAATATCGTTTTTATGTTCGCATACTGGAGAATCAAACTCCACTCTAATATTGCCGGAAACATTGGATATTTTAACCGTGAAAACACCGTTATCATATGAAGTTTCTGCAGATATTCTGTTTCCGTTGTTGTACACCAATACGTCACCGTGATAATCCATTCCGATAAATTCAAGTTCATAATTTCGGTTTTGAGGAATTACTGAAACATCTCCCTCAATATTTACAGTAAATACCGGCCGCTCGCTCCAATCAAGCGTTAATTTGCTGATTGCAAATTTGCCCTTTTCATATTCACGGCTGATACCGTCATCTTCGTACAACTCAAACATATTGGAAGCTCCTGCATATATTTTAATAAGTAAATTCTTTGGGTTTTCAATATCGTTTACATGTTCCAGTCGGGCTAACGGCACAATGCCCCCGGCCTTCACAAAAACAGGCATATGATAAAGGTCACGATAAGCCTTTATTTTTCTTCCGCCACAATAACGACGATTGGTAAAGAAGTCATACCATATACCTCTCGGTAAATAGGTATCCGCACTGCCCATACAGGTTGCCTTGTCAGCAGGAGTAACAATTGGGGATACAATCATTTCCGTGCCAAAGGAATATTCATTTTTATATTCGTATGCTTCCTCTTCCTTCCACTTATAGTATAATGGTTCTACAAGCGGTTCACCAAAATTCGCCGAGCGATAATTCATGGAATAAAGGTATGGTATCATTTGGTGACGAAGTTTGAGAAATTTTTTCATGGAGAGCTCGGCTATTTTATTGTATTTCCACGGTTCCTTTCCGGTAAATCTGTTTTTTGAACTATGAAGTCTATTGATGGGTGAAAATACACCATATTGTACCCAACGTGCCACCATCTCTTCATCACGGTAACCCAGCATATGACCGCCTATGTCATGGCTCCACCAACCATATCCAATATTGGAGGCCGTAGCTGTAAAATACGGTTGAAATTGAAGGGACTCCCACGTAATATGCGTATCCCCAGAAAATCCTATGGGATATCTGTGACTTCCGGCTCCTGCGTAGCGGGAAAAAACCAGCGGGCGTTTCTTGCCGTCACGTCCAAGATCTATATAGTGATAATGGTTAAGCATCCAAAGAGGGTCCAGTCCCGGAACACTGGAAGTGTTTCCCTGTTGCCAGTCCATCCACCAAAAATCAACCCCTTCGTCTTCCAAAGGATGGTGAACAATTTTAAAATAGTTCTCCATA
>Ga0134093_1000192_pt1 | contig 73615 bp, 69 predicted proteins | sample 4_1taG_FD_94452 | JGI IMG/M metagenome (GOLD analysis project Ga0134093, IMG submission 94452) | Switchgrass degrading microbial communities from high solid loading bioreactors in New Hampshire, USA - 4_13_20_68_A1 metaG | ecosystem: Engineered > Bioreactor > Semi-continuous > Anaerobic >...
AATAAAGCAGAAGTATTAAAGCAGATTATTTGCGATAAAAAGCTTTCAAACAATGAGGTAGCATATATAGGAGACGACATCAATGATATGGGCTGCATGAAAATGTGCGGATTCAAGGCATGTCCGGCAGATGCGGCGGTGGAAATTATCCGGATGTGCGATTATGTTGCGGCAAAGAACGGAGGAGAGGGCGCGGTAAGGGAGATCCTTGAAGTCATTTTAAAGTCAAATGGTATATGGGACAGGATTATTGACAGTTTTAAAAATCAATGAAGAAAGCGGCGGAAACAGGATGAAGATATTGATGGTTAACAAATTTCTGTATCCGAATGGAGGAAGTGAAACATACTGCTTTAAACTGGCCGAATATTTAAAAAAAATGGGGCACGACGTTCAATTCTTCGGAATGGAGCATGAAAGGAATATTGTAGGCAATAACCTGGATATAAATGTTTCCAATGTTGATTTTAAAGAAATTTCTTTCAGCAAGCTTTTATACCCGTTCAAGATTATTTATTCATTGGAGGCCGCGACAAAGATACGCAGAATCATTGAAAGCTATAGGCCGGACCTGGTGCATCTAAATAATTTCAATTTTCAGCTTACTCCGTCAATCCTCTACGAAATCAAAAAGAATCGCATACCTGTTGTAATGACGTTGCATGATTTTCAGTTAATATGCCCCAGCCGTATGATGTATGTGGAACATGAGAAAAAAGAATGTGAAGCATGCAAGGGCGGAAGATATTACAACTGCATAAGCAACAACTGTATTCATCATTCAAGAATAAAGAGTGTTTTGGCTGCCCTGGAAGGCTGGCTGTACTATACACTAAAAACTTATGAAAACGGTATTGATTGTTTCATAGCACCAAGCAGCTTTCTTAAAAATAAGTTTGTGGAACACGGATACCCGGAAGAAATGATAAGGGTGCTGACGAACTTTATAGTACCTGATACAGGTAAAAAGTACGGCAGCAAAAAAAGATATGTCCTGTACTTCGGACGGTTATCCGCACAAAAAGGTATGAGAACATTAATAGAGACCTGCAAACAGCTTCCTGAAGTAAGGTTTGTTGTTGCCGGAACCGGAGAGATGGAGGATGAGCTGAAAACCATAGACAATATCGAATTTGAAGGCTTTAAAACCGGGGAGGAATTAATCAGGCTCATCAGTGAGGCAGCATTTTCGGTATATCCGTCGGAGTGGTCTGAAAACTGCCCTTTGTCCGTATTGGAATCGCAAGTGTACGGAACCCCTGTCATTGGTTCGAATGTAGGCGGTATACCGGAACTTATTGATCATCATGTGGACGGACTACTGTTTGAAGCGGGCAATGCTCGGGATTTCGCAGAAAAGATTAAATATCTGCATCAGAACCCGGAAGTATTAAAACAGTTTTCCATTCGGTGCAGTGCAAAGGCAGTGAATTTTACAATAGAAAGATATTATGAAAAGTTAATGAAGATTTATCAAACAGCCATACGGAAGAAGGAGAAGGAAATATGCCAGGAAGAAGACGCTTATATGGTTCGGTTATAATTACATACCGTTGTAACGCTCGCTGCAATATGTGTGATTGCTTCAGGAATCCCAGCAGGCCTGAAGAGGAACTGACACTTGATACCATTAAAAAGCTGCCCGAAATGGCTTTTACCAATATAACGGGCGGGGAACCCTTTATTCGAAAGGATATCAATGATATTGTCAGGGAGCTGTATAAGAAAACAAACAGAATTGTAATTTCAACCAATGGTTATTTTACAGACAGAATATTGGCGCTATGTGAAGAGTTTCCGGAGGTAGGTATTAGGATAAGCATAGAAGGACTGCAGGAGGCCAATGACAACATCAGAGGAATTCCTGATGGCTTCAACAGAGGGTATTCTACACTGAAGCAGCTTGTAGAAAAGGGACATAAGGATGTGGGATTTGGATGTACACTGCAGGAAATGAATGCGGATGACCTGGTGCCGCTATATAAAATTTCTGAGGAACTGGGAATGGAATTTGCCACGGCGGCTTTGCATAATTCATTTTATTTCAGGAAAAACGACAATAAAATTGTGGATAAGCTGAAGGTGGCCAAAGCCCTTGAAGAGCTTATAAACTGCCTTCTTAGGTCCGGCTCGCCGAAAAAGTGGTTCAGAGCATATTTTAATCATGGTTTAATTAACTATATATATGGTAATAAGAGATATCTGCCCTGTGATATGGGCTCAAATGGTTTTTTCCTGGATCCCTTCGGGCATGTTATGCCCTGCAATGGAAGTGCGGAAAGGATGTCCATGGGCAATCTCAATGTACAGACCTGGGAGGAGATATGGCATTCGGAGCGGGCTCAGGAAGTAAGGAAAATGGTCAGGAACTGTAAAAGAAACTGCTGGATGATAGGCAGTGTTGCCCCTGCAATGAAACAAAATATATGGATTCCCCTTTGGTGGGTTATAAAGCACAAATTAACAGGGAGATATTCATTAGCGGAAAACAAATTCATTGATTTGAGAGGTTAATTGCCAATGAAAGTTGCCATGATAGGACAAAAAGGGATACCTTCAAGAGCGGGAGGCGTGGAGGTACATGTGGAGGAAATATCAAAGAGATTGGTAAAGCTTGGATGCAAAGTGGAAGTATATTGCAGAAAGGAGTATTGTGAGGTTATTCCGGCGGACAATATTTATCAAGGTATCAGCATAAAACATGCCTTTCATATAAGGTCCAAGCACCTGGATGCTATAACCCATACCTTTTTCTCCACCATAAAAGCTTTATTTTCTGGATGTGATCTGTTTCACTATCATGCCTTAGGGCCGTCTACCTTGTCATTTATACCAAGACTATTTGGCAGGAAGGTAGTGTGTACCGTACATGGCCTTGACTGGCAGAGAAGCAAGTGGAGCAGGGCTGCTGCAGCATTTTTAAAGTTCGGGGAATACGCTTCGGCAAGGTTTTCCCATAAGGTGATTCATGTATCCGAGAATTTAGCGCAGTATTATAAGAACAAATACCATATTGAACCGGTATACATTCCCAATGGGGTTAATAAACCTGAAACAGCGGAAGCAAATATAATCAGGCATAAATACGGATTAACAAAGAACGGTTATTTATTGTTTCTTGCGAGGCTTGTACCTGAAAAAGGAGCACATTATCTGATAAAAGCATTCAAACAGCTTAATACGGATAAAAAGCTGGTTATTGCCGGTGGTTCCGGGTATTGCGGCAAATATGAAAAAGAATTGCTGGAGCTGGCAGAAGGTAACAAAAATATAATTTTTACGGGCTTTGTATCCGGAAGGGAATTAGCCGAACTATACAGCAATGCTTATGTATATATTCTTCCCTCGGATGTTGAGGGACTGCCTATAAGCCTGTTGGAAGCCATGAGCTTTGGCTGCTGCTGTTTAACAAGCAGTATTCCCGAGAATGCACAGGTAATAGGCAACAAAGGTTACATATTTGAAAAATCCAATGTGGATGATTTAGCCGTAAAGCTTGACCATCTTTTATGTAACCCTGAAGAAGTAGCGAAAGCCGGAAGGAATGCTGTGTCCTATGTTTTAAATAAATACAATTGGGATGATGCTTCATTAAAAACATATTGCATTTATCAGGAGCTTGTATCAAGGACTTCATAGAAGAGGAGCATTTCAATGAATCAGCAGGAAGCTATTTTAGTTCGATTGCTTTCATCAGCTATCAGAAATCAGGAATATTGTCCTGACATTGAAAATGAAAACATTGACTGGCGGCAGATTTACAATGAAGCATTGGCTCATCAGGTTCACACTTTGATTTATCCTTTAGTCAGCAGGATTTATAAAACATGCGGTATGGAAAAAAACCTTTTTGCAAGCTGGCAAAGTGCAGTATTTTTTTTAAGTGTGGAATTAACCCGTAATTTTCATAGAATGGGTGAAGTCTTCAGACTGCTGCATAACGAAGGAATATCGGTCATTGCCTTAAAAGGCATGGTACTGAATGAGCTTTACCCATATCCGGAGCTCAGGTTTATGAGTGACATTGATATATTAGTTCGTGCTGATGATATGGAAGCAGCAGCAGTGGTTCTCTCAAATGTAGGATATTCCGGCGAAAAGGAACAGGGTGCAAAGCATATCAGGTTTCAGATGCAAGGGTTTATGCAAATTGAACTGCACCGCCAATTGATAGAATATGAACGCATAAAGAATCGGGAGCACTTTGAGCAGGCAGTTTGGAAGAATACCAGGCAAGTAACCATATACAACGATCCGGTTCTGGCGATGAGTTGGGAAATGCAGTTTTTGCATAGCTGTCTGCATCTTGCCTCTCATATAATATACGGTGGTTTCGGATTGCGTCAGTTATGCGATTTGGTATTGATTACGGAAATGAAAGGCCATGAAATTGACTGGCAGGCGGTTGCCGGCATGTCGGCGCAGCTAGGGGTGTTTAAATTTATATGCGCATTGCTGGAGGTATGCAATCGGCTGTTTGGCATGAAGATACCTTGTGAATTTATAAATGAACAAGGCAGCAATTCATATTATATAGATAGGTTTATTGAGGATATTTTTTCCGGCGGCAGCTTTGGAATGAAGAATAGGGAGAGATTTTTGGCCAATATTCTTTTAAAAAATTCAAGCAATAAATACCCCTATGAAAATAATCTTTCCCAAAAGGTTGAGCTGTTATTTCCGTCATATTCACAATTATCTGCAAGATCAAAGTACAGTTATATAAAGAAATATCCTGTTTTGCTTCCTGTCGCGTGGCTACACAGACTGGCAAACGGAGTGACCAGAAGGGATATTGCCTGGACATTTAAAAAATCAATTTTTGAAGATAAAAAGCTGGCTCATATGGCGAAGGAGCGGGACAGTCTTTTGCGGTGGTTTGAGTTGAGATAAATGATAAGTTTAGGGGGAGTTAACGGTGAGAATAAAGAATGGATTTATGCTTAGGAAATTGGCAGGTCAATCGGTGGTAGTTCCGTTAGGAGCAAGAGTTGTGGAATTCAACGGGATCATGACATTGAGTGAAAGCGGAGCGCTGTTATGGCAGAAGCTTCAGGATGGTGCTACAGAAGACGAGTTGGTTCAGGAAATACTGTCCAATTACAATATTGACGAGAATACGGCCAGAACAGATGTGAAAGCGTTCATAGAAAGCATGTCGGCCAGAAATATATTGGAGCTGTAAGGACGGATGCTTGCGGGTGACTACAGGTCGCCCCTACAAGGGATAACGTCATTTATGCGGATAAATTGTTGGGTTGTAGGGGCGGGACGACCCTGTCCGTCCGCAGGCTGTCTGCATTGGTTCTTATTTCATCATTTTTTATATATAAAAATTAATATATAAATATAAATTAAAGTTTTAAGTCGTCCACTGTTATCATATATATTAAATGATTAAACAATCACCGAACTACTGTTAGCTATTGTTTAACGACTGTTTAAGGGGGTCAACCATGAACCAAAGATGGGCAGAATTCAGCGACAGGCTGGTAAACAGTGCAATCAAAAACAGAATCCCGATATCGGGGGCATTTGAGCTAACCGCAAGATGCAATTTTAAATGCAAGATGTGCTATGTATGCTATCCGCCTAATGATAAAAAAATTATGCAATCGGAGCTTTCGGCGGAGGAATGGATATCTCTGGCCAGGGAAGCAAGGGATGCCGGTCTGTTGTTTCTTACCTTAACAGGAGGAGAAGTTTTTATCAGAAAGGATTTCCAAAAAATCTATGAAGCACTTTCAGAGATGGGATTTAACCTGACAATCTATACAAATGCCAGCCTTATTACATCCGAGAAAGCACGCTGGCTGGGTTCTATCCCACCTTCTCTGGTAAGTGTAACCGTATATGGCGCCACCCCGGAGACTTGTGAGAAGGTAACCGGTTGTGCAGACGCATATAACAGAACACTTCGCGGATTGGATGCGTTAAAATCGGAAGGGGTGAAGGTTGCAATAAAAACAACGGTGGTTCAGGCAAATTATAAGGAATTTGATCAGCTTACAAAACTGGCAGAGAAGTTCGGAGTGGGTTTGGGTATCGTAAACTATATTTCACCCAGAAGAGAAGGGGATTGCTCCGACCCTCTGGGAAACCGGTTGTTGCCTGAAGTGATTGCGGGCTATGAAAAGCAGGCGATGGAGCATAATATGAAGGTGAATCCAAATAAAAAAAGACAGATGCAGGATATCCCTGAAGGAAATCCTGTATCATCGGATACGGCATTTCGATGTCAGGCAGGGCGTTGCGGTTTCTGGATAAGCTGGAAAGGCCATATGACTCCCTGTGGTCTGCTGGACATACCATATACTAAGCCGTTAAAGTCAGGATTTCAGTCGGCATGGGCCGAGCTGCAGAAAGAATGTGCAAGTGTTCCTGAATGCAGTGAATGTATGCAATGTTCCATGCGTGATAACTGCATGACATGTCCGGCACGTTTGATGGCAGAAACCGGTGCCTTTGACAAACCGGCTTCATATCTTTGTGAAACAGCCAAAAACCGTATAGCCTTAGGGTTTAACCAGGATCGGTCAATCGGTATAACCTGATAGATTGAATTTCAAATTGGAGGCAAATTTGTTATTCAATCAGGTTATTTCACCATAGATTGAATGAATGTATTTTATTACAGGAGGTGAAACAGGTGAAGGAATATATTGCTCCTTTGTTGGAATGCATTCAGTATAAAGTTGAAGAGCGTCTGGCAACTACCTGCACAGGAAGCTGTCCTCATACAGGAGAGTTTATTGATTCGGAAGGAAATCCGGTATATCTTATTTCTCAATCCTATTCAGGGTGATATCCTTTGTATTTTATTAAATGAAAAAAGGAGGTATTCAGTGTGAAAAAATATGTAAAGCCCATATTGGAAACCATTGACCTCAGAGCGGAAGAAAGTATAGCATTATGCGGAAGCGGCGCGGAAACATGTATTAAGGTTGGTCAATGTTTCGGAGGAAAAGATTTTTGGTGGGGTCCCGGACCAGGTGGGAGTAGCTCAAGGCCATAAAACTTGAATACGGCAAAGGTTTACTTATTGTTAATATAAGTAAACCTTTGCAAACTATTTCGCAAGGAGAATTAGTGATGAATTCTTTTAAAATAGCGGATATTAAAATGAACATAGAAACGGATAACAAATATCTGAAAGAGCGTATGAAAATTTTTCAGACATATATACATAAAAATCCTGATATGATGCTAAATATTCAAAGCTGCAATCATATAAATGAGCCGTCCGGGACTTTATTGGTGGATGAAAGTCTAAGGTGGCTGAAAAAAGAGAACGGAGAAAGCGGATATCATATTTATGCTGTGGATCAAAGCAGAAAACATGTTATTGCACATATGGATACCAATGAAGACTGGAGCCGGGTTAGTATAAGCTGTCTTCATTTGAATTATGAGCCGGAGGATACAGATGCGGAAGACATAGAAATGTTTGATTGGATGGAGTACTATTCGTTTATGCTTGCAGGGATTGCTTTTCGCAACCATTTGTTGACCAGGGATGGAATAGTCATTCACTCTTCATCCATATCATGGGAAGGAAAAGGAATCGTATTTACTGCTCCGTCAGGGACAGGGAAGTCAACTCATGTAAAACTGTGGGAGCGGTATATAGGACAAAAGGTAACCACAGTAAATGATGATACGCCGGCGATACGAATAAAAGAAGGCGATCCTGTACTTTATGGAACCCCGTGGAGCGGTTCCACAGATAAATTCAATAATACCAGTGTTCCATTGGCAGCAGTTGTTGTATTGGAACAGTCGTCGGAAAATACAATCAGAGAATTGTCGGCTGCCGAAGCTCTTCCTAAGGTAATGCCCCGCTCCTTCCTGCCATATTTTGATGAAAATCTGATGATTAAAGCATATGAAGTTTTAGAAAAAATAATAAGCAGTGTACCTTTTTATCTTTTGCGGTGCAGGCCTGATAAAGAGGCCGTGGAGTTGGTATATCAATGTGTAAGGTAAAACCCATCAAGGCTTCAGAAATTTTTCCCGTTATCGAAGAAATACTGGAGCATGGCGGAAGAGCATGGATAACCGTTACAGGAATGAGTATGTATCCGTTTCTCAGAGACGGCTTGGATTGCGTGGAGCTTTCGGCATGTAGCTTTGACACCGCTAAAAAAGGGGACATTGTGCTGATACAAAGAAAAACAGGCGAATATGTATTGCATCGTATACTATGCAAAAAAAAGAGCGTTTTCTATATCATCGGAGATGCCCAGCAGTGGATAGAAGGACCTCTGGAAAAGGAGCAGTTAATTGCGGTAGTATCTGCTATCCGCAGAGGGAAACGCACTATAAGCTGCAGCAACTTCATATGGAAGCTATTATCATTTTTGTGGTTAGGGGTTATTCCAATTCGTTATAAATTATTAAAGGGAATAAGATTGGCATCTCAAATGCTGCATATAGGGAAGACGCTTAAGGATATTCGGAGGTAGCGTGAGAATAAAAGAAGATATCAAAATAATAGCTTCATATACAAAATGGATTAGCAAAAATATTTGGCAGTACAAGGGTACGATTGCTCTAATAGCAGTGATGGACATTATTGGCGCATTGGCAGGGGTAGCCGTTGCTGTCGTATCCAAAAATGTTATCGATTATGCCATAAAAGGCTTGATGGATATATCGATATTTTCTTCCGTATTATTCGGTATACTGATATTGATAATGATTGGTTCAAGAGCCGTATCTACGCTTGTATCTGTCAAAACAAGGGAAAGGATATCCAATCATATCAGAAAGCACTTATTGTCATGCATATCCAATGCCCAATGGCTGTCAATATCCCAATATCACAGCGGAGATATTGCAACCAGAATGACCGGTGATGTGTCTGTGATAGCCGAAGGGTTTGTTCACACCATTCCCGAAATTATCACCTTTAGCGTGCAGCTGGCAGCTGCCTTTGGAACATTGCTTTATTATGAGCCATACCTTGCCATATTGGCATTTATATTAGGACCGTTTACCGTGCTGTTCAGTCGCTTTTGGGGAAGAAAACTGAAGCAGCTGCAGGTTAAGGTGCAGGAAGCGGAAAGTGAATGCAGGGCCTTTCTTCAGGAGTCGCTGCAAAATATGCTTATAGTGAAAACATACTGCCTTAGCGAGCAGAACATGAAACGCATAGACAAGCTCAACAGCAGCAAGCTCCAATGGGTGCTGAAGCGTAGCCGCACAAGCATTATGATTAGTACTATACTGGGATTGGGTTATTGGATAGGATATTTATCCGCATTCAGTTTTGGAGGTATGAGGCTGAGCAGCGGAAGTATGACTTTTGGAACATTAACGGCATTTTTGCAATTAGTAGGTCAGATTCAAACTCCGTTTGTAGCTTTGTCAAAAAGTCTGCCGGGGTTGATTTCAACTGCCGCCTCCATAGGCAGAATTATGGAGCTTGAAGGATTGCCTGATGAGGATAACTCTGGGGAAATACCGGCACCGGCTTTTGCAGGTGTTTTTTATGATAACGTAACTTATTCATATGGCAATAAGCCTCCTGTCTTAAAAGAAATATCCCTTAAAATAAAGCCGGGAGACATTGTAGCCATTACCGGTTCTTCAGGTGAAGGGAAAACAACAATGATCAGACTGATATTGTCACTTCTGAATCCGGTACGCGGAAAAGTATATTTGGTTGGCGGGGATGGTTATGGATATGAGGCATCTGCAAAAACAAGAGACTGGATATCTTATGTGCCTCAGGGGAACAGCCTTTTCAGCGGTACAATTGCGGACAATATCCGATGCGGACAGGAAGAAGCTCCATTGGAAGATTTGATATGGGCGGCAAAGGCTGCAGGTGCCTGGTCATTTATCAAAGAGCTTCCTGAAGGACTTGATACGGTTATTGGAGAAGATGGATTGGGTTTATCGGAAGGTCAGGCTCAGCGTATTGCCATTGCGCGGGCATTGCTGCGCAAGGCTCCAATTCTGATATTGGATGAAGCAACTTCTGCATTGGACATGAATACGGAAATGCATATTCTGAATGAACTAAAGAAAATGAAACCGGCAAGGACATGTATTATTATTACCCACAGAAGGTCGGTGTTGAGCATATGCTCGCGTATTCTGAAGCTACAGGACGGAAAGCTGACGGTAATCGGTCAGGAATGCAATCCTATGGATGAGATGGTAAGCTAAAGCTTTGATGGTTAAGAAGGGTGAGAAAAATGATAGATTTACATAGCCATATCATTTTTGGCATTGATGACGGACCTGCTGATATAGACAGCTCATTGCGAATGATAGAAGAGGCTGAAAAACTTGGGATCAGGCTTATTATCGCTACACCGCATTATCAAAGCCAGATATTTGAGTCGGAAAAAGTGAAGGAAAATTACTGGAAGCTTGTAAATAAAGCCAGGCAATATGAAGTAAAAATTGAAATGGGTTATGAGGTATTTTTTCGTTCCTATGAAGATTTTTTTAAAAGAAATCAGAAATCTTTTACTCTTGCGGGGACAGAAAAAGTTCTGATAGAAATTCCGTTTAATGCAAATCCTGTTTTATGCAAACAAATTGCGAAAACCATGGTGCAGAATGGATTGGTCCCAATCATTTCACATCCTGAACGAAACAGGAATTTTTTAGATAGACTGGCGGATTTTGTGGAACTGACAAAATCAGGCTGCCTTATACAGGTGGATGCAGCCAGCATTGTGGGAGTATATGGCCTGAAGGTGAAGGAATTTACCAAAAAACTGATAAAGATGAGACTTGTAGATATGGTCGCTTCTAACGCTCATTGTGCAAAAGATTATTCGGACTGGTATATGACTGCGTATAACAACACCATTCGATGGGTTGGTCAGGGAGAAGCAAGGAAGCTGTTTTACTATAATGCAAAGGAGCTGCTGAATAATTCTACGACCGGTGCATATAAAAATGTAATTGAATTGGGAGAGATTTATTATGACGGAAATTCAATCAAAGGTTACTGATATCGTTGAGCAGAGGGCCATATATAAGAATGTGCCTTCAAGTTATTTAATCGTAAAAAGGATATTTGACTTTACAGTTTCATTAATAAGTCTCTTGATTTTAATACCGTTATTTATTATAATAGCTGTGCTTATAAAACTGGATTCGCCCGGTCCTATATTCTTTATTCAGAAAAGGAGCGGATTTAAGGGCAAGGTATTTAATATGTATAAATTCCGCTCAATGGTATCGGATGCGGAGCAGCAGTTGGAAAAGCTGAAGTCTAAAAACGAAGCAAACGGCTGTATTTTTAAAATTAAGAATGACCCACGGGTAACCCGGGTAGGCAGAATTATTCGCAAAACCAGTATAGACGAGCTGCCGCAGCTTATTAATGTATTGAAGGGAGAAATGAGCATTGTCGGACCCAGACCGCCAATTGTAAATGAAGTAAAAAAATATGACCCATGGCATCACTTGAAACTGTCGGTAAAGCCAGGGATAACAGGTTTATGGCAGGTCACAGGACGAGGCAATATAGACTTTGAAGAGATGTGCAGGCTGGATTTGAAGTATATCAGAGAGCGAAGCGTTATGTATGATCTTAAGATAATACTCCGAACCATACCGGTATTATTGGGAGACAGCAGGGCATGCTGATATCCAATGGAAAACAGGGGGACGTCGGGGGCAAACAAAGAACCATCCGAAATTACTGAAGAAGTCAAGATCATCTGAGTAGAGGCAATATATTTAGGTCATTGTAAAACATCATTTACGGGTGGACAGGGTCGTCCACCCTTACAACATATGGCCTCTCTTTTATTGTTGACTATTTCAGTGGTCTCGAACCGCCCTTGAATTTGGTATAATAATTAAATATTGACAATATATGTAAATCATTATATAATATCTTTGCATTCAGTTCATCCAATAATTACTCAATATGAGAGGTGTAATTATGAAAAGCATCAGGGTGCAAAGATCGGGCTGGAATCATCAGGCGGCAATGGAAGGCCCGTTTTGGTATTTTAAAAGAAATATGGTATATAAGGCTTCAATAATGGTAATAATATGCTTAATCACTATAGGAATAGGAATTATTCCTGTGTGGATTTATTGTGGATATAGAGCAAATTCCGACTTCTATAAGTATTTGAAAAAAAGCAATGCATTTGTACAGATAAAAAGTGCGGATAGAATTTAGTGATAGATACTTGACTAATATATTCAAATATGGTATATTGAATATTGCCTTTTTAGAAGTCTTTTTTTTATGCGCAAATTAAGATATGTAAAAAATATAGATGGATTAACGTCTACTAATTATAGGAGGTGCCGGTATGAGAACAAAAATAACATTAGCATGTACTGAATGTAAGCAGAGGAATTACAATACTATGAAGAATAAGAAGAATGACCCTGACAGATTGGAAATGAACAAGTATTGTAGATTTTGCAGAAAACATACTCTTCACAAGGAAACAAAATAATTGATCGCATGGTGGTCATACTCAATCAAAAAGAAAAATAGGGAGTGAATTATGATGACCGAAGCTGTAAAGCAGCAAAAAAAATCACCTGGTTTTTCAAAATTTACAAAATATATCAGAGAGGTAAAAGCTGAACTTAAAAAGGTTGTGTGGCCTTCATGGAAACAAGTAAGGAATAACACAGCTGTTGTTATTGCTTCTATTTGTATTGTTGGTATTGTAATCTGGGCGGTAGATTTCCTGTGCGGAGGAGTAATTTTTGGTTACTTCCTTAAGTAAGAAGGATTACAATATGACCAACTTGTAAGAAATGTCACATCGAAGAAAAAAGGAGGAATGAGAAGTACATTGTACTTCTTAGGCTTATGACGGATCAAGCGAAATGGTATGTAGTTCATACATATTCCGGATATGAAAACAAAGTAAAAGCAAATATTGAAAAGACCATTGAGAATCGTGGCTTGCAGAACCTGATTTTTGATGTGCAGGTTCCTATGGAAGAAGTTATCGAAACAAAGGACAATAAGAAAAAAGCTGTAATGAGAAAGGTATTTCCGGGATATGTTCTTATTAAGATGATTATGACTGATGAAAGTTGGTATATTGTCAGGAATACAAGAGGAGTTACTGGTTTTGTTGGGCCCGGTTCCAAGCCTGTTCCTCTGACAGATGAAGAAGTAGAAGCTATGGGTGTTGAAACCAAGGTGTTTACATTTGATTATGAAGTTGGAGACACGGTTAAAGTAACTTCAGGACCTCTTGAGAGCTTCATCGGAGTTGTTGAAGAGATTAATCTGGATAAAAAGAAAATCCGGGTATCGGTTTCTATGTTTGGACGTGAGACTCCGGTAGAGCTGGAATTTAACCAAGTTGAATTGTTGGTTTAAACCGTAATTTCACAAACGGATATCGTTGATAATTTGGTTGGTATATTGATAAGCAACGGTACCGGAAAAACAAATGAAAAATTGTTCCGGTGTTCCGGCTATCAAATCCAACTTAATTATAGATGGCTTTTTGCTGTCGAGTGGGAGGGCTAATAACCCGCCATACCACATTTGTTATAAGGAGGTGCAAATAATGGCAAAGAAAGTAACAGGTTTTATAAAATTACAGATACCTGCTGGTAAAGCAACACCGGCACCACCGGTTGGACCTGCTCTTGGTCAGCATGGTGTAAACATCATGGCTTTTTGTAAGGAATTTAATGAAAAAACAGCCAAGGATGCAGGATTGATTATTCCTGTAGTAATTACTGTATATCAGGACAGATCCTTTACATTTATCACCAAGACTCCACCGGCTGCAGTTTTACTGAAGAAAGCATGTAAAATCGAAAGCGGTTCAGGGGTGCCAAATAAAACTAAGGTTGCCAAGATTTCAAAGGCTGCTTTAAGAGAGATTGCAGAGAAAAAGATGCCGGATTTGAATGCGAACACAATTGAGGCTGCTATGAGCATGATTGCCGGAACAGCCAGAAGCATGGGAATTACGGTGGAAGACTAATGATAATTTCAGACCCGGTTTAGATGGTGGGAGGAAATATTGTTCCGTATTAACCACAAAAGGAGGATATTGTAAGTGTTTAGAGGAAAGAAATATTTAGAAAGCGCTAAGCTGATCGATAAAAGCAAATTGTATGATGCAAAAGAAGCTTTGGAGCTTGTTCAGAAAGCTTCAAAAGCTAAATTTGATGAGACCGTAGAAGCACACATTAAGCTTGGTGTTGATTCAAGACATGCAGACCAACAGGTAAGAGGTGCCGTAGTATTGCCTCACGGCACAGGTAAGACTGTTAAGGTACTTGTATTTGCCAAAGGTGACAAGGCGAAGGAAGCTGAAGAAGCAGGCGCCGATTATGTAGGTGCTGAAGACCTTGTTGCAAAGATTCAGAATGATAACTGGTTTGATTTTGATGTTGTTGTTGCTACACCTGATATGATGGGCGTAGTTGGTAGACTGGGTAGAGTATTGGGACCTAAGGGCTTAATGCCGAACCCAAAAGCCGGAACGGTTACCATGGATGTAGCAAAAGCAGTTAAAGATATTAAAGCAGGTAAGATTGAGTACAGATTGGATAAAACCAATATAATTCACTGCCCTATTGGAAAGGTATCTTTTGGTACCGATAAATTATACGATAACTTCAGTACGCTTATGGATGCTATTATTAAGGCAAAGCCTGCGGCTGCCAAAGGCCAATACTTAAGAAGCGTAGTAGTAGCTTCCACAATGGGACCTGGAGTTAAAATTAATACATCAAGAGTATTTGATTAATTCAATATATATGCAAAAAAGGATACCGAAAAGGTGTCCTTTTAATTTTACAGCGGATACTGTTAAACAATGGCTAAGCGAAGTAAAACAATAGTTAGATGGCATGTTGCAGGGGGCGACCCTGTCCGCCCGCAAAAAATCAAATGATGAATTTGGTTCATAAAAGGTAAAAACGAGCGGATGGTATCATCCGCTCGTACTGTGAAAATGTGAAGAGAAGGTAATAACAATATGTTATTGCTCGGTACTTTCAGTAGCTTTTTTTGTACCTGCCTGGGGTTTATCCTGAGGTTTCATTTGTTCCTTAATGGCATCCGCCTGCTCCTGGGTTATAATGCCTGCATTAACAAGCTCGGACAATAAATCTTCTTTTTGTGTTTTTTGCTCTTTGAGGCTTTCGAAATAAGCTTTGCGTTCTTCGTCCGTCATGGATTTTACTTTTTCCATTTCTTCTTTCTTTTCAGCCTGTTTTTGTTCAAAATATGCGGAAATGGCATCCGCCTGCTCCTGAGTAATAATCCCACCGGATACCAGGCTTTCCGTATTAAGCTTCATTGCTCCCGGCCCTTGCGGTTTTCCCATCATAGGCCTTTTCATATTCATATTTTTCTCTTCCATAAAGGCGAGTATCTTATCTGCAGCTTCCTGAGAAATAGTGCCGTCTGTTACAAGGCCTTCAATAAATGTTTTAAATTCATCATTCATTTGAATTTTATTTATTTTTGTTGCAGGCTGTTCTTTAGAATTGGACGCGTTTCGAGCAACTGAGGAATTGGCAAAAACAAATCCTGAAGTAAGAATCACACCTCCGATCAGGATTCCGCTTACAAGCGTTGTAATTTTGTTTTTCAATGCACTCATCCCTTTCCTATTTTGTTTCTAACTTTAAGTTCATGGATATTATATCCTGATTTTATTACAAATGTTTTCCGTTCATGTCACAGAAATTTGTTTTTTTTGTTACAATTATGTCACAATGGGCATTATGCCATGTTTTTATTGGACATGGAATATTTTTTCATGGTATAATTTAAAAAAAAGCAAGGGTGTTGTGGCAGGATGAAAAAGACAATATTAATTGTAGATGACGAATTGAAAATAAGAATTTTGCTGAGAGACTACCTCGAAATGGAAGGTTTTTCAATAATAGAAGCAAAAGATGGAAAAGAAGCACTTGAAAAATTCCAAAGCATGGAGAATTGTATAGATTTAATCATACTTGATGTCATGCTGCCTGAATTTGATGGCTGGACGGTATGTAAGGAGATTCGCAAAATTTCTGATGTTCCCATAATAATGCTTACTGCACGCAGTGAGGATTTTGATGAAATTCACGGTTTGGAGTTGGGGGCGGATGACTATGTAAAAAAGCCTGTAAAGCCTTCGACCTTAATTGCAAGAATTAATGCCATGTTCCGCAGGACAAGCAAAGGGAATGGTGACAACAGTGTATTGGTTTGTGATGGGCTGAAAATAGATAATGAATCTCATGTTGTTACCGTCAATGGACAGGAGATTGATTTAAGCCCCAAGGAATATACCATACTGCTCATTTTGCTTGAAAACAAAGGCAAGGTCATATCAAGGGAGCGATTGCTCAACCAGGTATGGGGATATGAGTATTTTGGCGGCTTAAGAACGGTTGATACCCATATCAACAGATTGCGAATAAAGCTCGGGGAAAAAGGCAGATGTATAACCACCGTAAGAGGTTTCGGGTACAGATTTGAGGGGTAAGTATGAGGCATTCGATTCGATTCAGGTTATTTATTTATATGACTTTTAGTATTTTGGCATTTGCTTTGCTTTTGCTTTGTACCAATCTATTTTATGCGGAAAAATACTATATAAGGCACAAAAAAAACAGCCTGATCAAAAGCAGTCAGGCAATCAGCAAATTAATAAGCGCTGCGAATACAAAAGAAGATTTTAAGAATGAAAATCTTATATACAATCTTAACAGGCTGGAAAAGAATATGGGTGGCACTATTGCCATAGGAACGATAAAAGGCGAAATATATTATCCCACCTACAACAACAGGGATATACCTGTCAGACCGATACCCAATAAAAATCCATTTTTTAGGTTGGAAGAGGCAGGAGAAAACCTGAAGCAGCTGCCGAGGGATTATAGGCCCATGCCGCGGCGGAAGGTAAAGGATTGGGAACGCCATAACGAAAATTCATTCTTTGTCATTATGGAGGACCCAAATCTAAAAATCGAAACGTTGAGGTATCAGGTTAATCTTGATAATGGATTGGTACTGCTTATATGGGTTCCTATGACGGAAATATCTGAAAGTGTAGTAATATCCAGCAGACTTATTGCAATAATCGGCGGAGTCTTTTTGATTATAATGGGCTTATGGGCATTGTATTTTTCAGGGAGGTTTACCAAACCTATTACACAGATTAATCGAGTTACAAAGAAAATGGCACAGCTGAATTTTAACGAAAGACTTGATATAAAAGGCAAAGACGAAATAGCACAACTGTCTTTAAGCATTAATCATCTTTCAGGCAGCCTGGAACAGGCAATACGGGAGTTAAATGAAAGAAATCAAAAACTGGAGCAGGATATTGACCGGGAGAGGGCCCTTGATAAAATGAGGCGGGATTTTATATCCAACGTTTCTCACGAATTAAAAACACCGGTTTTTTTAATACAGGGATATGCGGAAGGGCTTCGAACAAATGTTGCCAATAATCCGGAAAAGAGGAATTTTTATTGTGATGTCATCATGGATGAAGCAGAAAAGATGAATGTACTTATTAAGGACCTCTTAAATTTATCCCAGATAGAATCCGGAATGTTTTCAATTGAAAAGTCTGAGTTTAATCTGACGGATTTAATTCAGGAGGCTCTCAAAAAGTTTCAGCCTATATTGGAAGAAAAAAATATTCATGTAGAAACACAAATGGAAGACAATCTGTTTGTTTATGCCGACCCGGTAAGAATTGAACAGGTAATTGTAAACTTTCTGAATAATGCCGTGGATCATGTGGACCATCATAAGCTTATAAAAATATGGGTTGAAAAGGGGCCTGAAAAGGCAAGAGTTTTGGTATATAACTCCGGTGTTCACATACCTCAGGAAGAGCAAGAAAATATATGGCTGAGTTTTTATAAGGTTGACCAGGCAAGGACAAGAGAATATGGCGGAACAGGTTTGGGACTGGCTATTGTAAAAGCAATACAACAGGCTCATCAAAACGATTATGGAGTGGACAATGCAGAAGGCGGCGTTGTTTTCTGGTTTGATGTAGATATATTATGATTTATTATGATAAAAAAGTGTTGACAGGATACAATAAATGTGATACTATTTTACAGGCAATTAAATTAATCCGTAGACAGTAGGTGCGTTGATGCTTAATATCCTACCGAGGAGATATTTGATATGAAGTTCTGTATATATGAATACAAGTTTGATATATCAAGGTTCTCTACGTCTACGGGTAGAGAGCCTTTTTTAGTGTTTCAATACAAATACCACGAACGGGAGGTGTTTATATGCCAAGTGAAAAGGTGCTTCAACAAAAGAAAGAGATTGTTCAGCAACTGGTCGAAAAGCTGAAAACTGCTTCTGCGGGAGTCCTGGTTGATTACAGAGGTCTTACGGTTGAACAGGATACCGAACTTAGAAGGGAACTGAGAAAAGCAGGAGTAGAGTACAAGGTTGTTAAAAATACTTTAACAAGATTTGCAGCGAAGAAAGTTGGCTTTGATGAGTTAGATCCTAAATTAAACGGACCTACATCATTGGCTTTAAGCTATGATGATCCGGTTGCACCGGCAAAAGTACTTGTTGAATTCTCAAAGAAGAATGAAAAACTTGAAATAAAAGCAGGTTTTGTTGACGGCAAGGTAATTGATATCAGTGAAATCAAAGCATTAGCTGAATTGCCGTCGAAGGAAGTACTTATTGCGAAAGTATTGGGCGGCTTCAATGCTCCTATCAGCGGTTTCGTAAATGTTCTTAATGCAAATCTGAGAGGACTTGCGGTAGCCTTGAATGCTATTGCTGAAAAGAAGGCAGCAGAGGCATAATGCAGGCTAAAAAGCATTTAATAATGTGTTTATATTAATAAAGTTATTAAAAATTAAAAAATAATTAATATTTTATGGAGGTATAAAAAATGGCTAGTGAAAAAGTTACAAAGTTAATTGAGGATGTTAAAGCTTTAACAGTATTAGAGTTATCTGAATTGGTAAAAGCTCTTGAAGAAGAATTTGGTGTATCTGCAGCAGCTCCTGTAGCAGTTGCAGCAGCAGCTCCTGCAGCAGGCGGTGCAGCTCCTGCAGCAGAAGAAAAAACCGAATTTAATGTAGTACTTGCAAATGCAGGTGCAGAAAAGATTAAGGTTATCAAAGTTGTAAGAGAATTAACAGGCTTAGGATTAAAAGAAGCGAAAGATTTAGTAGACGGTGCTCCTAAGACTATCAAAGAAAACGTATCCAAAGAAGAAGCAGAAAATATGAAAGCAAAATTAGCTGAAGTTGGAGCAACTGTTGAATTGAAGTAATTAAATCGGTTAGTTAAATAAAAAAGGCTTCATAATTAAAATTAAGAAGCCTTTTTTATTTTAATTTATAAATTTTGTTGACATTATTGTTAGAGTGTGTTATCATTGTATATTGCATTGTAGTCTAATTTTATCTATAAATATTTCATGCATTCAGACTATTTTTCTATTTTAATTATAACACATATGAATAATCAAGACAATATTTGTTAATAATATTTTAGTGCGAATTTGGCAAAAAATTTATTACTATTCATTTATATTTTATGTAATATTATTATTTTTCATTCCAGTGTTAAATTTTAAGTACGTCAAGTACTATCAAATTAATGAGGTGATCAATTTATGGTGCATCCGGTGCAACTTGGAAAGAACATTAGAATGAGCTATTCTAAGATTGATGAAGTATTGGACATGCCAAATCTCATCGAAGTCCAGAAAAATTCCTATAAGTGGTTTTTAGAAGAGGGTTTAAAAGAAGTATTCAGAGACGTATCTCCCATAACGGATTATACGGGAAACTTGATTCTTGAATTTGTAGACTATTCTCTGGAGGATAAGCCTAAATATGATGTTGAGGAATGCAAGGAAAGAGATGCTACATATGCTGCGCCTTTAAAGGTGAAAGTAAGATTGATTAATAAGGAAACCGGTGAAGTAAAAGAGCAGGAAATATTTATGGGTGATTTTCCCCTGATGACCGAACAGGGTACATTTATTATCAATGGTGCCGAAAGAGTTATTGTAAGCCAGTTGGTAAGATCACCCGGTATTTATTATGCTATGCAGTTTGATAAGACAGGGAAGAAGCTCTTTTCATCTACTGTAATACCCAACAGAGGTGCGTGGCTGGAATATGAAACCGATTCAAATGATATATTTTCCGTAAGGATTGACCGGACAAGAAAGCTGCCTATTACCGTGTTAATAAGAGCTCTGGGGTATGGCACAGATGCACAGATTCTTGATATATTGGGCGAAGATGAAAGAATTCTTGCCACTATTGAAAAGGATAGTACCAAGTCGGAAGAAGAAGGCTTGATTGAAATATACAAAAGGTTAAGACCCGGTGAGCCTCCTACTGTGGAGAGCGCTAGAACCTTAATCAATAATTTGTTTTTTGACCCGAAAAGATATGACCTTGCAAAAGTAGGAAGATATAAATTCAATAAAAAGCTGGCTCTGCCCGGAAGAATAGCCAATCAGCGCGCTGCGGAAGACATTGTTGACGGACAAACCGGTGAAATACTTGTTGAAGCAGGGCAGGTTATCAGCAAATCGGTTGCAGAACAGATTCAAAATTCAGGAGTTACATCGGTTTACGTTGATGTAGACGGAAAGAAAATCAAGGTCCTGGGGAATGGAATGGTTGATATTCGTTCTTATGTAGACTTCGATGTAACGGACATTGGCATTACCGAAATGGTGAAATATGATGTTCTGCAAAGCATTCTCAGTGAAAATAAAGATGAGGAATCCATCAAGAAAGCCTTAAAGGACAGAATCGACGATCTTATTCCAAAGCATATTACGGTAGAGGATATTATTGCTTCAATCAATTATAATAATAACCTTTGCTATGGGCTTGGGTCTACAGATGACATCGACCACTTAGGCAACAGGAGGTTAAGGTCTGTAGGAGAGCTGCTGCAAAATCAGTTCAGAATTGGCCTTGCAAGAATGGAAAGAGTAGTACGTGAAAGAATGACTATTCAGGACCTGGATATAGTAACGCCGCAGGCGCTTATCAATATTCGTCCTGTTGCTGCTGCAATCAAGGAGTTCTTTGGAAGCAGCCAGTTGTCGCAGTTTATGGATCAAACCAATCCGCTTGCTGAGTTAACTCATAAGAGAAGATTAAGTGCTTTGGGACCGGGCGGTCTGAGCAGAGAAAGGGCAGGCTTTGAAGTTCGTGACGTTCACTATTCACACTATGGACGCATGTGCCCTATAGAAACTCCTGAAGGGCCGAATATCGGACTTATAAGCTCATTGAGTACCTATGCCCGTATCAATGAGTACGGATTTATTGAAGCGCCATATAGAAGGGTAGACAAGGAAAAAGGCGTTGTTACTGATGAGATTGTTTATATGACGGCGGATGTGGAAGATGAATATGTTATTGCTCAGGCAAATGAGCCATTGGATGAAGAGGGACATTTTACCGATAAAAAAGTATCGGTTCGATATATGGATGAAATTCTTGAAGTTGAGTCTGAAAAGATTGACTTCATGGATGTATCGCCGAAGCAGGTTGTATCCGTTGCCACAGCAATGATACCGTTCCTTGAGAATGACGATGCAAACCGTGCCTTGATGGGTTCGAACATGCAGCGTCAGGCTGTGCCGTTGTTAAAGCCCGAATCGCCTATTGTAGGTACCGGAATGGAATATAAGGCGGCGAAGGATTCCGGTGTTGTTGTGCTTGCCAAAGAATCCGGCGTGGTCGAAAAGGTATCTGCAAACGAAATCGTCATAAGAACGGACAGTGGAAAAAAGGATACTTACAAATTGCTTAAATTCCTGCGTTCAAACCAGGGAACCTGCATCAATCAGAGACCGATTGTATCCAAAGGAGAAAGAGTGGAAAAAGGAACAATTATAGCCGACGGGCCTGCTACGGATAACGGAGAAATTGCTTTGGGAAGAAACGTACTGGTTGGTTTTATTACCTGGGAAGGCTATAATTACGAGGATGCTATACTTATTAATGAGAAACTTGTAAGAGACGATGTATTTACATCCATTCATATAGAGGAATATGAAGCGGAAGCCAGAGACACCAAGTTGGGACCGGAAGAAATAACAAGGGATATACCGAACGTCGGTGAAGATGCATTAAAGGACCTTGACGAGCGCGGAATTATCCGTATCGGAGCGGAAGTCCGTGCAGGAGATATACTTGTAGGTAAAGTAACTCCCAAAGGAGAAACAGAGCTTACGGCAGAAGAAAGATTATTGAGGGCAATTTTCGGTGAAAAAGCAAGAGAAGTAAGAGATACTTCCGTAAGAGTGCCTCATGGAGAATCGGGCATTATTGTAGACGTAAAAGTATTTACCAGAGAAAACGGCGACGAACTTCCGCCGGGAGTTAATGAGCTGGTTAGATGTTATATTGCCCAGAAGAGAAAAATATCCGTTGGAGACAAGATGGCAGGACGCCATGGAAATAAAGGTGTCATTTCAAGAATTCTTCCGGAAGAGGATATGCCATTCCTCCCTGATGGCACGCCACTTGAAATTTGTTTGAATCCTCTTGGTGTACCATCCCGTATGAATATCGGTCAGGTGCTTGAGGTTCATTTGGGTTATGCCGCAAAGGCATTGGGTTGGAAAATTGCGACACCTGTATTTGACGGAGCTTCGGAAGAAGATATTATGGAAACACTTGAGAAAGCCGGATTAAGCAGAGACGGAAAATCCATATTATATGACGGAAGAACAGGAGAACCGTTTGACAACAGAGTAACGGTAGGATATATGTATTTCCTCAAGCTTGCTCACCTGGTTGATGACAAGATTCATGCCCGTTCAACAGGACCATATTCTCTTGTCACTCAGCAGCCTCTCGGTGGTAAAGCCCAATTTGGAGGCCAGAGATTTGGAGAAATGGAAGTATGGGCATTGGAAGCATATGGAGCCGCATATACCCTCCAGGAAATCCTTACTGTCAAGTCGGATGATGTGGTTGGTCGTGTTAAGACATATGAAGCAATCGTAAAAGGTGAAAATGTTCCGGAGCCGGGAGTTCCTGAATCCTTCAAGGTGCTTATTAAGGAACTGCAGAGCCTTGCACTGGATGTAAAAGTGCTTAGTGAAGAGAATGAGGAAATTACCATTAAAGAATCTCTTGACGACGACCTTGATGAATTGACAGTAAATATTGAAGGCCGTGAAGATGAAGAGCCCCGAAACGATTATGATGATATTTTAGAATACAATAACGATGATGCTCTTATGGATGATTTGGATTTTGAAGATGATCCGCTATTTAAAGAAGGAAGTTCTGATGATATCACCGATGACATGTTTATCAGCGATGATTCCATAGAAGACGGTGATAGTAATGATTTCCTGGTTGATGCATTTGATGATGATGATTTTTCGGACGATGAATTTTAAGGGAGGGAGTATAAGCTGTGTTAGAGTTCAGTAATTTTGAAGCGATAAAGATAGGTCTGGCTTCCCCGGAAAAAATACGAGAATGGTCAAGAGGCGAGGTAAAAAAGCCTGAGACTATTAATTACAGGACATTAAAGCCCGAAAGAGACGGTTTGTTCTGCGAAAGAATATTTGGTCCCCAGAAGGACTGGGAATGTCACTGTGGCAAATATAAAAGAATTCGATATAAAGGAATTGTTTGCGACAGGTGTGGCGTAGAAGTAACCCGTTCAAAGGTGAGAAGAGAACGTATGGGTCACATCGAGCTTGCGGCACCGGTATCGCATATATGGTATTTTAAAGGTATCCCGAGCAGAATGGGCTTAATACTTGATATGTCGCCCAGAGCCCTTGAAAAAATATTGTACTTTGCTTCCTATGTAGTAATTGATCCGGGAAAAACGCCGTTAATGAAAAAACAACTGCTTTCTGAGAAAGAGTACAGGGATGCAGTTGAAAAGTACGGTGATAAATTCCGTGCAGGAATGGGTGCAGAAGCAATAAAGGAGCTGCTTCAGGAAATCGATTTGGAGCAATATTCCAAAGAGCTTCGAAAAGAGCTTAAAGAAGCCACAGGGCAAAAAAAGGTGAGAATCATAAAACGCCTTGAAGTCGTGGAAGCTTTTCGAACATCAGGCAACAGACCTGAATGGATGATACTGGATGTCATACCTGTAATACCTCCCGAATTACGCCCCATGGTTCAATTGGACGGAGGAAGGTTTGCAACTTCCGATTTAAATGACCTTTATCGCAGAGTTATTAATAGAAATAACCGATTAAAGAGATTGTTGGATTTGGGAGCTCCTGATATAATCGTAAGAAATGAAAAGAGAATGCTTCAGGAAGCGGTAGATGCCTTAATCGATAACGGCAGAAGAGGAAGACCGGTTACAGGTCCGGGAAACAGACCGCTGAAGTCATTGTCTGATATGTTAAAGGGTAAGCAGGGACGCTTCAGACAGAATTTGCTGGGTAAGCGTGTTGATTACTCCGGACGTTCGGTTATTGTTGTAGGCCCTGAACTGAAGCTGTTCCAGTGCGGTCTTCCGAAAGAGATGGCACTTGAGCTTTTCAAGCCCTTTGTGATGAAAAAGCTTGTAAATGATGGTCTTGCACATAATATTAAAAGTGCCAAGAGGATGGTGGAAAGAGTTAAGAATGAAGTTTGGGATGTTCTTGAGGAAGTCATTAAAGAGCATCCGGTTCTCCTTAACCGTGCACCTACTCTTCACAGACTTGGCATACAGGCATTTGAACCTGTGCTGGTGGAAGGAAGGGCATTAAAGCTGCATCCGTTGGTATGTACGGCTTATAATGCTGACTTTGACGGAGACCAGATGGCGGTACACGTACCGCTTTCGGCCGAAGCCCAGGCAGAAGCAAGGTTCCTGATGCTGTCGGCGAACAACCTGTTGAAGCCGCAGGACGGGCGGCCTGTTGCAGTGCCTACTCAGGACATGGTTTTAGGAAGCTACTATCTGACCATAGAAAGACCGGGTGAACCGGGCGAAGGCAAGGTATTTTCCAGTTACAATGAAGCACTGCTTGCTTATCAGAACGGAGTAGTAGGCTTGCATGCACCTATCAAAGTCAGGATGTATAAGACGATTGATGGTGTACAACGCTACAAGACCATTGATGCAACAGTAGGAAGGCTCATATTTAATGAGCACATTCCACAGGATTTGGGATTTGTGGACAGGTCAGACCCTGAAAAAGCATTTGATTTGGAAATAACACAGCTTGCGGATAAAAGCTTGTTGACGAAGATTGTTGACCGTTGTATAAGGGTTCACGGACTTACGAAAACAGCCTTTGTATTGGATAAGATTAAGGCTTTGGGATTCCAGTATTCAACCAAAGGCGCTATTACAATATCCGTATCCGATATGGAAATACCAAGTGCCAAGAAGGAATATCTCAAAGAAGCTGAAGAGAAGATTGACAATATTACCAGACAGTATAAAAGAGGACTTATTTCCAATGAGGAGCGCTATAATCTGGTTATATCAACATGGAACGAGACCTCTGAAAAGGTAACAAAGGCATTGATGGATAATCTTGATAAGTTTAATCCTATATTTATGATGGCACATTCGGGAGCAAGAGGAAGCATTAATCAGATTCGTCAGCTTGCAGGAATGAGAGGATTGATGGCCAATACATCCGGTAGAACAATTGAAATCCCGATTCGTGCAAACTTCCGTGAAGGACTTAATGTTTTGGAATATTTTATTTCCACTCACGGTGCAAGAAAGGGTCTTGCAGATACGGCTCTCAGGACAGCGGACTCCGGATACCTGACCAGAAGACTTGTTGATGTCAGTCAGGATGTAATCATAAGAGAAGTTGATTGCGGCACAACCGATGGCATTATCGTAAAGGATATCAAAGACGGCAATGAAGTAATTGAGGAGATGGCCGATCGACTGCTGGGCAGGTATACTCTTGAAGATGTAAAGCATCCTGAAACCGGTCAAATTATTGTTCCGGCCGGACATATGATTTCTGAAAAGGATGTAAACAGAATTACAAAGGCAGGAATTAAGCAGGTGAAAATAAGGTCTGTATTGACCTGCCGTGCAAGAATAGGTGTTTGTGCAAAATGCTACGGCTCCAATCTGGCTACAGGTGAAGAAGTAAATGTTGGAGAAGCAGTAGGTATTATTGCTGCTCAATCCATCGGAGAGCCCGGAACACAGCTCACCATGAGAACATTCCATACCGGTGGAGTTGCCGGTGATGATATTACTCAAGGTCTTCCGAGAGTTGAAGAGCTGTTTGAAGCAAGGAAACCGAAAGGCTTGGCAATTATTGCTGAAATAGCCGGTACTGTTAAGCTTAGTGAAACCAAAAAGAAGAGAGAAGTTATTATTACCAATGAAGAAACCGGAGAATCTAAGACATACCTGATACCTTACGGCTCCAGAATCAAGGTGTTTGACGGTGATGTAGTAGAAGCCGGCGATGAGCTTACAGAAGGTTCTGTAAATCCACATGATATTCTTAAGATTAAAGGAATCAGTGCTGTGCAGGCATATCTCATTCAGGAGGTTCAAAGAGTTTACAGACTGCAGGGCGTTGATATTAATGACAAACATATTGAAGTTATTGTAAGACAAATGATGAGAAAGCTCAAGGTTGAAGATGAGGGGGATACCGATCTGCTGCCGGGAAGCCTGGTAGATATATTTGAGCTTGAGGATGCAAACAAAAAGGCAATCGAACAGGGGTTGAGACCGGCGACATACAGCTATGTCCTCCTGGGTATAACAAAGGCATCATTGGCAACAGATTCGTTCTTATCGGCAGCTTCCTTCCAGGAGACAACCAGAGTACTTACAGAAGCAGCTATCAAAGGAAAGGTAGACCCGTTAATCGGTCTGAAGGAGAACGTAATCATCGGTAAACTGGTACCTGCAGGAACGGGAATGTCCAGATACAAGGACATCGTTGTTGAACCGGTAAATGAGGAGCAGGAGTCTTTGGCAGAAAACTAAGGCACGTAATAAAAATCAGGTGGATTTATCCATCTGATTTTTTGTGCAAAACCCTTGACACCTATTATAGTGAATGATAAAATATCGTAGTGTGTAAATTTGTATATTTTTTTATCAAAAAGTCATTATTTTATGCAATCGGGGGGGATAATATCTAAATGTTAGATGAACTCAAGACTGCAAATAAAATCGTTGGAATCAAGCAGGCAACAAAAGCGGTTGAGGCAGGAAAGGCGAAAAAGGCTTTTGTTGCAAAGGATGCAGATTCGAAAGTTATTGATCCGTTTATACAGCTTTGTAATGACAAATCTGTCCTGATAGAATATACCGATACCAAAAAAGAGCTTGGAAAAGCCTGCGGCATAGATGTAGGAGCAGCCGTAGCGGTAATTCTGTAGGATTTTATAGGAAATTGCAGAAATGAATCGGAAGTATTTGTGAAATATTTATTACTAGTATCATGACTGGTAATTAAATATAAAATTAATCCTAAAAAGATTGGGGGTGTATGAATGCCAACCTTTAACCAGTTAGTAAGAAAGGGCAGAGATACTGTTAAAAAGAAATCAACAGCGCCTGCTCTTCAAAAAGGGTTTAACTCATTGCGCAAGCTGCCTACTGATCAGAGCTCGCCGCAGAAAAGGGGAGTATGCACATCAGTGAAAACGATGACTCCTAAAAAGCCTAACTCGGCTCTTAGAAAAATTGCCAGAGTAAGACTTACCAACGGTATTGAAGTATCTGCATATATTCCCGGTATTGGTCACAATCTTCAGGAGCACAGCGTTGTTCTTATCAGAGGCGGAAGAGTAAAAGACCTTCCCGGTGTAAGATACCATATTATCAGAGGAACTCTTGATGCATCAGGAGTTGCAAACAGAATGCAGGGAAGATCCAAATACGGCGCAAAGAGACCAAAACAAACCAGTAAATAATGAATGAATCCATTTCGTACGCAAGTGCGGAACATCACAAAGTGCTAGACGTGCGAAGTTTATATATAGAATTGAAGACGAAAACGGAGAATATTATAATTCATTGATTTGATATTCGAAGTTGGAATTCGAAGCAATAGTATAATAAATTTTCGATGTCTGCACTGACGGTAATAAATGATTATTACCGAGTACCTGTGATAATTATTTATCGCGTAAAGGAGGGAAGTATAGTGCCAAGAAAAGGACATGTAGCTAAGAGAGAAGTATTACCTGATCCGTTATATAACAGCAAAGTTGTAACAAAGCTGATTAATCAGGTTATGTTAGACGGTAAAAAGGGTGTTGCTCAGAGTATTGTTTATGATGCATTTGAGATTGTAAAAGAAAAAACCGGAAAAGATCCTCTTGAAGCATTTGAACAGGCCCTGAACAACATTATGCCTGTTTTGGAAGTTAAAGCAAGAAGAGTTGGTGGTGCTACTTATCAGGTTCCGGTGGAAGTAAGACCTGAAAGAAGGCAGACTCTTGGATTAAGATGGTTGACTACGTATGCACGTAACCGCAGTGAACGTACCATGAGAGAAAAACTTGCCGGTGAAATAATGGATGCCATTAATAATACTGGTGGTGCTGTTAAGAAAAGAGAGGATACACATAAAATGGCTGAAGCAAATAAAGCTTTTGCACATTACAGATGGTAGGATATATAGCTACTATTCAAGAAAGGAGACGTACTGTGCCTAGAGCATTTCCATTAGAAAAAACAAGAAATATCGGAATAATGGCTCACATTGATGCTGGTAAGACAACAACTACTGAAAGAATTTTATATTATACAGGTAGAGTTCATAAAATTGGTGAAACTCATGAAGGTTCTGCCACCATGGACTGGATGGAGCAGGAGCAGGAAAGAGGTATAACCATTACTTCTGCTGCGACAACCGCTCAATGGAAGGGTCATAGAATTAACATTATTGACACACCAGGGCACGTTGATTTTACTGTTGAAGTTGAGAGATCATTAAGAGTTCTTGACGGATCAGTAACCGTTTTCTGTGCCAAAGGGGGCGTTGAGCCTCAATCAGAAACTGTGTGGCGTCAAGCAGATAAATATCATGTGCCACGTATGGCATATGTTAACAAGATGGATATCATGGGAGCGGATTTTTACAATGTTGTGAACATGATGAAGGAAAGACTGAAATGTAATCCGGTTCCCATTCAACTGCCAATAGGCAGCGAGGATACCTTTAGAGGGATTATCGACCTTGTTAATATGAAGGCATATGTATATTACGATGATTTGGGAAAAGATATCCGCGAAGAAGAAATTCCGGATGACATGAAGGAAAAAGCCGAAGAATACCATTTGGCACTTGTGGAAGCAGTTGCCGAGCAGGATGAAGAGCTTATGATGAAGTATCTTGAAGGTGGAGAGCTTACAATCGATGAAATCAAGGCAGGAATAAGAAAGGCTACACTGTCGGTTAGCATGATTCCTGTGCTTTGCGGTACTTCATACAGAAATAAGGGCGTTCAAAAATTGCTTGATGCAATTGTTGATTATATGCCTTCACCGGTTGACATACCGCATATCAAAGGTATTATTCCTGATACCGGAGAAGAAGCGGAACGTCCTTCCAGTGACAGCGAACCATTTTCAGCTTTGGCGTTTAAGATTGCTACCGACCCATATGTAGGTAAGCTTTGCTTCTTCAGGGTATATTCCGGAACAATTTCATCCGGTTCATATGTTTTGAATTCCACAAAAGGACATAAGGAACGTATCGGACGTATCCTTCAGATGCATGCAAATCACAGAGAAGATATTGACATGGTATATGCCGGTGATATTGCAGCAGCAGTTGGATTGAAAAGTACAACAACCGGTGATACACTGTGTGATGAAAAGAATCCGATTATTCTTGAGTCCATGGAGTTCCCAGAGCCGGTTATCAGAGTAGCAATTGAGCCTAAGACAAAGGCCGGACAGGAAAAGATGGGTATTGCCCTTGCCAAGCTGGCTGAAGAAGACCCGACTTTTAAGACTTATACCGATGAGGAAACAGGGCAAACAATCATCGCAGGTATGGGTGAGCTTCATCTTGAGATTATCGTAGACCGTCTTTTGAGAGAGTTCAAGGTGGAAGCAAATGTAGGTAAGCCACAGGTATCCTACAAGGAAACCATCAGAAAGCCTGTTAAGATTGAGCATAAATATGCAAGACAGTCAGGTGGTAAAGGTCAATACGGTCATGTATTCCTTGAGATTGAGCCATTAGAGCCGGGAAAAGGATACGAATTTGTTAACAAAATTGTGGGCGGTGTTATTCCGAAGGAATACATTCCCGCAGTTGATGCAGGTGTACAGGGTGCTATGCAGTCCGGTGTACTTGCAGGATATAATGTTGTTGACGTAAGGGTAACCTTGTATGATGGTTCTTATCATGAAGTGGACTCTTCGGAAATGGCATTTAAGATTGCAGCTTCTATGGCATTTAAGGAAGGCTGCAAAAAAGCCGACCCTGTTCTCAAGGAGCCTATTATGAAGGTTGTGGTTAATGTTCCTGAGGAATATATGGGTGACGTTATGGGTGACCTAAATTCCAGAAGAGGGCAGATTTTAGGTATGGAAGCAAGATCAGGTGCCCAGGAGATAACTGCTTATGTGCCGTTGTCTGAGATGTTTGGTTATGCAACTGATTTGCGTTCCAGAACACAGGGAAGAGGACAGTATACAATGGAGCCAAGCCATTATGAAGAGGTTCCAAAGAGCATACAGGAAGCCATCATTTCTGCAAGAGCAAAGAAAGCAGAATAAATTTTAATCTACTGTATTTGAAATTTTCATTGAAATTTGGTAAGATTAGTAATAAAATAATTAAAAATTAAAATAAAAAGCACATTGAGTTTGAGTGTTGAGCTTGGCTCAATTCTCATTTCTCAATTGCCGAGTATTAAGAGGGAGGATAATAAAAATGGCAAAAGCTAAATTTGAAAGAACAAAACCCCATGTTAACATTGGTACAATTGGTCACGTTGACCACGGTAAAACATCATTAACAGCTGCTATAACAAAAGTATTAGGATTTTTAGGAAAAGCAAACTACACAGCTTACGATCAGATTGACAAGGCTCCGGAAGAAAAAGAAAGAGGTATTACAATTTCTACAGCTCACGTTGAGTATGAAACCGATAAAAGACACTATGCTCACGTTGACTGCCCGGGCCACGCTGACTATGTTAAGAACATGATTACCGGTGCTGCACAGATGGACGGAGCTATCCTCGTTGTATCAGCTGCTGACGGTCCAATGCCTCAGACAAGAGAGCACATCCTTCTTTCCAGACAGGTTGGTGTTCCTTACATTGTTGTATTTATGAATAAGGCTGATCAGGTTGATGACCCTGAATTATTGGAATTAGTTGAAATGGAAATCAGAGAACTGTTAAATGAATATGAATTCCCAGGAGATGAAATTCCAATTATAAAGGGTTCTGCTTTACAGGCTCTTGAAAGTACTTCAACAGATATTAACGCTCCTGAATATGCTCCTATTCTTGAGTTAATGAATGCAGTTGATGAGTACATTCCTACTCCGGAAAGAAAGAGAGATCTTCCTTTCTTAATGCCTGTTGAGGACGTATTCTCCATCACAGGTCGTGGTACAGTTGCAACAGGTAGAGTAGAAAGAGGATCATTAAAGCTGTCTGACGAAGTTGAAATCGTTGGTTTAGCGGATGCTCCAAGAAAAGTTGTTGTAACCGGTATCGAAATGTTCAGAAAGCTTCTTGATGAGGCTGAAGCCGGTGACAATATCGGTGCACTTTTAAGAGGTGTTCAGAGAAACGAAATCGAAAGAGGTCAGGTTCTTGCAAAACCTGGTTCTATTAAGCCTCATACACATTTTAAAGGAGAGGTTTACGTATTGACCAAAGAAGAAGGCGGAAGACATACTCCTTTCTTCAACAATTACAGACCGCAATTCTATTTCAGAACCACTGACGTTACCGGCGTAATTAAATTGCCTGAAGGCGTTGAAATGTGCATGCCTGGCGATAACGTTAACATGGAAGTAGAACTGATTACTCCTATCGCTATTGAGGAAGGTTTGAGATTTGCTATCCGTGAAGGCGGAAGAACAGTTGGTTCAGGAGTTGTAACATCAATTATTGAATAATTGAGTAGCACATATATAGTAAAGGGACAAGGACTGCGGCTAAATATGGCTGTAGGCTTGTCCCTGTATTATATTTAACGAATATTAGAGAACTGTAAAAAATTATGATTTTTGATTTACAAATCAGAAAATAAAATATATAATTTTTTATATAGTCAGTTCATACAGTCAGAAAAATACTGATTACAAGAATACATTCGATAAGTGCCCCAACGCCTAAAAAACAAGTTTTGGGAGGTCCTTAAATTGCAAGCTTTTCGTAGAAAAGTAATGTTGGTATTTGTTGATTTTATTTTAATATCTGTTTCAGTGTACATATCGCTTTTCTTTAAGTTTGATGACAGTATTCCGGAATTGTATTTGAAGACATTTTATAATACTGTTTTATATACGACTATAATAAAAATATTAATCAATCATTTTTTCAGATTATATTCAAGCTTATGGAAATATGCCAGCATTGAAGAATTGCTTCAGGTCTTTTTTGCTACGACGCTCGGATCCATCGTATCTTTGATTTTTGGAATATTGGTGGGGCAAACCTTTCCGGGAACCATTTATGCAATAACTTGGATGCTTACATTCATTGCCATCGGAGGAAGCCGTATAAGCTATCGGATTTTGCGGAAGTTAAGAAGAATATCTTCAAGAGACCGTGACCACATTAACAGAATCATGGTTATTGGGGCAGGAAGTGCAGGTTCTCTTCTTATAAAGCAAATCAAATTTCAAAAGGATTCCAAAAACGTTCCCGTAGTAGTTATTGATGATGACCCCAGAAAACACGGTTCGCATATCCATGGTATTCCCATAAAGGGCGGAAGAGAAAAAATTATAAAACTGTGCGAGAAGTATCAGATTGATGAGATTATTATTGCCCTTCCTTCAAAAGCAAAAAATGAAATCAAAGAGATTCTTGAAATATGCACACAAACAAAATGCAGATTAAGGACTTTGCCTGAGCTATCTGAGATTGTAAATGATTATATTGATATGAAAAAAATAAGAGATATCAGCCTTGAAGATTTGCTGGGAAGAGCGCCGGTCAGGCTGAATACCGAGGAGATTTCAGGCTACATCAAAGGTCAGGTTGTTTTGGTTACAGGCGGCGGAGGCTCCATCGGTTCGGAGCTGTGCAGGCAGATTGCCAAGTTCAAGCCAAAGAGGCTTCTTATTCTGGATAAATATGAAAACAGTGTCTATGACCTTGAAAATGAGTTGAAATATACATATGGCAGCACCTTAAATTTTGAGGTTATTATTGCATGCATCAGGGATAGGGAGCGATTGGATCAAATATTTGCCAAGTATCGCCCCAATATCGTATTTCATGCAGCTGCCCATAAGCATGTGCCGTTAATGGAGGCACATCCTTCCGAAGCAATTAAAAATAATGTATTTGGAACATTAAATGTAGCAGAATGTGCCAACGACTATGGGGTTAAACGGTTTGTACTGATTTCGACCGATAAGGCGGTTAATCCTACCAATATTATGGGCGCTACCAAGCGTATGGCCGAAATGATTATTCAAAGCATGAATACGCGCAGCAAAACCGAATACGTTGCTGTAAGGTTCGGAAACGTATTGGGGAGCAACGGGAGCGTTATACCTTTGTTTAAGAAGCAAATTGAGCATGGGGGACCTGTTACGGTTACCCATCCGGATGTAACCAGATTTTTCATGACTATTCCTGAGGCTGCTCAGTTGGTAATTCAGGCGGGAGCCATAGCAAAGGGCGGCGAAATATTTATACTTGACATGGGACAACCTGTTAAGATTCTGGATTTGGCAAAAAATCTTATACGATTGTCCGGCCTGGAGCCTGGAAAAGATATTGAGATAAAATTTACCGGCTTAAGGCCTGGTGAAAAGCTTTATGAGGAACTCCTTATGGAGGAGGAAGGGCTTACGGTTACGCAGCATGAGAAGATATTTATCAGTCAGCCTTTGAATATGGATTACAAGCTGCTTATGAAGGAGCTTAAAGACCTCTCCAAAATCATGATGGATAACAATGAAGATTTAATGATTGATATTATAAGCAGGATTGTGCCGACATATACCAATCGTCAGGCTGTTTGATTTGTAAATATGTCACTAATATAAAATAAAATCCTAAAAAGTTTGTACAATTTTCATAAATTTTTTGGTAATTTCTATGTAAAATAAGACTTGATTAAATTGAAATATATTATATAATATAAGATATAATTGTAAAATTCATGCACAAGTGCGTAAATTCAAGCGTGAAGATTATTAATAGGAGGGATTTTATGTTATCAAGTAAAAAGTTAAACTATTTAAAACTTGGTTTTATGCTGTTACTGGTTTGCTTGGTTATCGGTATGGCTAGTACAGTATTTGGAACAACCATAACTCAAATTGATGTATCCGAAGTTAAATCCGATGGAACAGTTGATGTAACAGCAACTTTGGATGGTGTTGTTGAAGGTCAGCAAGTGACAATATTGGTAACAGACTACAGAGAGAATGATAAAACTCAGGCAATCAAGTACATAGATCAAACCGGTACGATTACAGAAGATAAGAAAGTAAACTTTAGATTTAAAATGCGCAATATTGATGTCGCAGAACAGACTACATTTAAGTTAACAATAGGTGGTACGGAAGTTTCTTCTCCAAAAGCTGAGGGTTTATTTAAACCTGCGATTGTAAATAATGTATGGTTGGAAGGACCTAAGGCTGTTAAGGCAAGCGACCTGGCAAGCGGTATAGATTACACAATAAAATATGCCGATAAAAACGGCAGATTGATTTATTCATTGTCAGACGAGCATACAGTAGAATGGTCTGTTGTTGCAAAAGATTCAGATGGTTCAACAATAACTGCTGATCCATTATCGGTAAGTGATGGTAAAGTTTCCGGTAATGGCGAAGGCGTTGCAAGTTATGTTGTTACTGCAACCGTTACTGCAGGAAGCAATACAAAGACTGCTTCCATGACCGTTGCCGTTATTTCAGGCGATATGGCACAAGCACCCGCTTTTAATGCTGGCGATGTTAAGGTAGGAGACACAGCGATTAGTGAATTAGGAACAACAGAAAGAGGAAATAGTTTGTATGTTAAAAAGCCTGTTGTAACTAGCGATTTGACATTATCTTTACCTGCCGCAGCCAATGTTCCTGATGGTGCTGTAATTAAATACAGAGTAAAGGCATATAACCTTACTACCAATACGGCTCTTGCTACACAGGTATTTGATGATCCTACTTCTATATCTTTTGCAGGTTTAGAACCGGGAAGATACAGAATTGTATATGAAGTTTTACAAAATGATGTTGTAATATCAGAAAAAGTATTCTACGTAGGTGTAGCTGATCAAAATCAGACAATCCTCGGAAGAAGCGGTGATACTTCTGCTGATAGCGTATTCAAGATTGAAGGTGAAACAGGCCTTGATGCAGCAAGCGATACTTATGTTTCTGTAACAACTGGTGCGGATAGCATGACGATAAAAGTTAATAATGCTCCTGCAAATACTAAGTTTAAATACTACATGATTCTTAAATCAGATTCTACATTACCTGAAGCTGAAAGAAAGGAAAAATGGGTAGTATTAAGTGATTGGACAGGTAACGAAATTACAGTTGCTAAGCCACCGGTTGGCGAATATATGATTTCTGTATATGCAAGAAATGATTACTCCGGTGAATATGTAGATGCATTCCGTATTATTACTGTTGACGTTAAATAATAAGAAATAACAAGGGAATAATTAGCAAAAATAATGACAGAGGTCGGTTCAGATATAATAGTGGACCGGCCTCTTTAATTAAGGGAGGGAACAATATGAGAAAATATATATATAAATGTATCAGCACAATATTAATTATTTGCATGTATGCTATCCTTTTGAATACATCAATAATCCCTGCACATGCGGAGGGAGAGGATAAAGACATCGACTTTGTGAGCATGATTTATGCACCTGTTAAGAAAGATGCGGTTAAAAGATTCGAGATTATAAAAGTTCTAACAGGGCAGGACAAGCCTGAAAAGCCTTACCGGATACAGGATATAAGTGATACAAATGAATCGGTTGTCGCAAATGCATTATTAAATATTCTTAATGATTCCACAATTTCTGAAGATGATATGATTTCAGCATTAAATAGTTTTTATAGTTTTCAACAGTCAAACACCGATGTTGTGGGAGCAATTCTGCAAAAATACCAGGATGGTTTTTTGGTACAATCGGATAACTATGCGGAGAAAGCAGCGATGCCTGGTATAAGAAAAATTATTGAAAAAGACTATTATAGTTTGTTTGCATTTATTAACATGATGTATGAAGCAAAGAGTTTTTATAATAATATGAGAGAAATAAAAGTATATAACTTTTTATATGTGGATGAAAATAACAATATTCAAGTATATCCTGACATTGAAATGGCATGGGCAGATTCCGATGACCATATAAGTGCTGGCAGATTACCGGATTTCCCGGCAAGAATAAGAAATATGGCAGCTTCCGCTAATTCATCTGAATTGGCCGATGAAAGAAAAGAGCTTATTGCTTATCTTGATAGCCATGCGCTTATTGATGTTTCAAAAAGAACAAAAGACGGCTATATTCCTGACGAGATTTTATTAGAAGAACAAACATTGGCAACAACATTCAAAGACCTGGATACCGTGCCATGGGCCCAGGAATATATAGAAAAATTAGCCGCATTGGGTATCGTAAAAGGAGTAGAGGAAGGAATATTTGCTCCGAATAACAATGTGACAAGAGAAGAATTTGCAAAAATGCTTGTAACGGCATTTGGTTTTGCCGATGAAACGGCAAGGACACAATTGACAGATGTAAGTCCTGATGCATGGTACTATCCTTATGTATCCGTAGCTGAAAAATTTGAAATAGTAAAAGGCATAGGAACAGAATTCGGAGTGGGACAAAATATAACACGTCAGGATATGGCGGTTATGGCATATCGTGCGGCGCAAAAAGCAAATATCTGGTTAAAAGAAGTTAATGAAGCGCAGATATTTGCAGATGCCGCAGAAATAGCAGATTATGCAATAGAAAGTGTAACAGCAATGCAGAAGGCAGGTATTATTAACGGAGTGGAAGGCAATCGTTTTGCTCCTGATGAAAATGCTACAAGAGCACAAGCTGCAAAAATCATTTATTTGCTTATACAACAGAAATAGGTGTATTTATGTATATTATAGAAAAAAGCAATGAAGTATCCGGGGAAGTTCTCTTAAACGGTTCAAAAAATGCAGTGCTGCCTATTATGGCAGCAGCTTGCCTTTGTGAAGATGAGGTTACCCTTTACAATGTTCCCTTAGAGCTTAATGATGTAAAAATTATGCTGGAGATATTGCAGGAAGTGGGTTTTAACATAGAACCCATTGGAAATGACACCCTCAAATACTATCCTCAGCGTAACAAAACCATCAACAACACGGTATCGGAAAAGGGCAGCCGCATTCGCTATTCACTGCTGCTGCTCTCTCTTTTAATGCACAAATGCGGAAAAGCAAAAATAACAAAGCCGGGGGGCTGCAATTTTGGAGACCGTAAATATGATATTCATCTGGATTCCCTGACCAAAATGGGAGCGGCGATCAATGAAGACCAGCAGTATATTTACGGCAGCTCGGAAGCCGGACTAAAAGGTCGGACCCTGCTGTTCCATACGGCAACAACTTCCGGGACGGAAAATGTAATCATAGCAGGCATAAAGGCAGACGGTACGACCATCATTCAAAATGCCCATACATGTCCGGAGGTCCTTGACCTGGTTCGTTTCTTAAATCATATGGGGGCAAGCATAAGGTATAAGGCGCGCTATATAGAAATAGAAGGCAATCATAAGCTTGGCGGCGGCGAATATACCATTATGAATGATAAGGATGAAGCGGTAACCTATATGATTCTGGCAGCAATAAACAGAGGACGTATAATCATCAAGAACTTCGACCATAGAATACTTCAGTCGGAAGTACATCTTCTCCGCCAGATTGGTGTAAGTGTTGAACAGCAAGGCAGTGATATATGTATTGATGCAAGAGGCAGAAGCCTTGAGCCCTTTCATCTTGCGACAGCACCATATCCGGGGATTGTTGATGCACAGCCGTTGTTTGCCGCACTGGCTATGACAATAGAGGGTGAATCGATTATTACTGAAATGCGTCATATGAGCAGATTTCAATATGTTGATGAGTTTAGAAAATTAGGCGCAGACATTGATCACTATTACAATTGTATTATCATTCATGGCGGCAAGGCTTTGCACGGCGCTGAAGTAAATGCTCCCGACCTGCGTGCCGGAGCGGCGCTTCTTTTGGCAGGCAGCGTATCGGAGGGGAAAACAATTATAAGAAATGAAGAACAAATTGAACGGGGCTACAGCAGCATAGTAAAAAAGATGAGTGCTCTGGGCTGCAACATAAAATCCCTATAAAATCCGTAGGGGCGGACGACTCTGTCCGCCCCCAATAAATACAAAAACGAGGTCAATATGCTCAAAAATGTAACGAACAACCAATATTTATATTCGCTTCTATCAAAATTTACCATTACATTTTTCGGGTTGACAAGCTCTGTGCTTATCAGCAGGAGCCTGGGCCCGTCACTGAAGGGTGAATACGCATATATTCTGAATATCGTGAACATAGCGGTAGTCGTACTGAATCTGGGAATATACCAGTCTTACCCCTATTACAGACGAAAACAACTGGCAGACATAAATGCCAGATATATAAACAATATATTCTTTCAGTTTCTATGCTATATAGCCATTGCATTAATAATGGTTTTCTTTATAAGGCAAAGAGTATGGGCCATTATATCCACATTGATACCGGTAATGATATTGTCGCGGCAGTTAAATTTCATAGCCCTGGTGGAAAACATACGCATTCGGAACACCATTAATATTATTGATCAGTTATTTTATACCGGTTTGATTCTGGCAGCATATTTATGTATGCCGCATAATTTGTATATCATCTTTGCTGTTCTTTATGTAAAAGAAATAACCGCAGTGGCTTTAATTATTATTATTTTTAAATTCAAAATAAACCTTAAATATGTGGATTTCAAGCTGCTTGGAGAAACGATAGCTTTTGGTATTTATCCAATGTTGGCAATGCTGCTTACCACATTGAATTATCAGGTTGACGTACTGATACTCAAAGCCTATGTAAGTTTTGAGCAAATCGGCTATTATACCATAGGGGCAGGTCTTGCCAATCAGGCCTGGATTATACCGGATGCCTTCAAAGATGTATTGTTTGCAAAGACTGCGAGGGATGATGCAAAAAAAGATATCCGTTTCAGTCTAATCATCAACATAACCATAAGCTTTGTAATCTTTCTTGCAGTGATTATATATGGCAGGCAGGCAATAAAAATATTGTATGGTGAGCAATTCGTAGAAGCATATCGTGTAACCACGATAATATTTGCCGGAACAATCAGTATGGTTATATTCAAATTATTAATGCCGTTATACAATGCCAAAGGAAAACAGAAGTTAAGCTTTCGCATACTGTTTATCAGTGTAGCGGCAAATATAATCCTGAACTTTATTCTTATTCCCATATATGGTATAAACGGTGCTGCCTTTGCTTCAGTAATATCCTATACCGTTTGCGGAGGAGCGTTTCTCATATATTTAAAAAAGATAACATAATTAAAGCGGACGGACAGGTTCGTCCGCCCCTACGGTATCGTTAGAATAATTTTATAAAAATCACGCAGAGGATGATAGGCCAAATGAAAGTATCGGTCATAACCATATATTATAACCGTGAAGATTACGTGGAGGAATCCATCCGAAGCCTTCTGAACCAGACATACACCGATATGGAAATTATCGTGGTTGACGACGGGTCAACGGACCGTACATACCAAAAGCTGCTGGAATTTTCCGACCCGAGATTAAAGGTATATACCCATTCCAACAGAGGGTTTGTAAAATCAATCATCGAAGCTATACAAATGTCAACAGGAGAGCTTATTGCAATACATGGCTCAGGGGATATTTCGCTGCCAAGGAGAATCGAAAAGCAGGTGGAAGTAATGCAGCAGTACCCAAACGTCGGTGTTGTAGGCTGCTATATTGATGAGTTGAACATGGTATCCGGTCAAAGAATCTACAGACGTCCTTACATATCTGATAAAACCAATCTTACCGACCAGATTATCCGAAGCAATCCGTTTACCCAGGGAGAAGTCATGTTCAGAAGGGACGTATATGAGAAGGTAGGAGGGTACCGTGACTTTTTTCGATACAGCCAGGATCGGGACCTTTGGCTGAGAATGAGTCTGGTAACAGACTTCTATATCATCAAGGAAGTGTTATATCACCGATTTACATTACCGGGCGGAGTCAGCCGCACAACCGACAAAGTTGTTATGCAGAAATATTTCGCAGACTTGGCATGCCAGTGTATAGAGCTAAGAAGAAACGGTATGCCTGACCTGATCGAACAATACGGAATATATGCGCCGTTTTACAGACAGCGCAGCAGTGCTCTTGCATGGAATTTGTTTTTGCAGTCCATACATGAATGGATGAACGGAGAGATAACAAAAGCAAAGTACATTAATCAATTGAGCATAAATGAAAAAATAAGATTATATAACGTATTGCAAAGCATAAACTTGTATTTTCTGTCAAAAAGCAGTACACTTAACCGGCTCATGAAAAAAATACTCTTTAAGGCAGGCTACGGAGCCCGTAAAGAAAGGCAGTGTTAATACATGGTCATGCTACTTACAGAAACTGTAGTATTTGCATATATATTCAGCTTGTATTTTTTTTCATACAGGCAGGGTACCAATATTATATCCAATGCAATAGCGATAGCAGTCATGGCATTCATAGCAGCCAATCCGCAGCATGGTCTTTTTTGCATTTTTAAGGGGCGACGATTTTGTCGCCCCCTGTTTCGCAATTGCCTGTTAGTTTCATTCTTTTGCTTTACGGCAGTAGCAGGAGCTTCCTATTTTGTAGCATTGGACAAAGCCCTGGCCTTAAAAACCATAAAAACTCTTGTAAGCATTCTTGTATTTATAAGCATTTTCAGTTTGCACATAAACCACAGACATACCACGGAACGGATAATAAGCTATATCCTGTATTCCGGGTTGTTTGCTTCACTGTATATACTGGCCAACTACAGCAGGGCAGGAAGCATAAGACTGGGGGCAGTTCTGGGCAATCAAAACAACATGGCAATGATTATAGGCAGCTCCCTGATATTTGCGTATTACAGGGTTCTGTTTGAAAAAAAATATAGCTGTATCCTGTACGGTCTTCCTATGTCGGTGTTTATTGTACTGTCAGGCTCAAGGCGTGCTGTCATATTTGTAGTAACAGGTATAGCCGTAATGACCTTTTTAAAGTACAGAAAGGACTATAAAAAACTGCTGAAATTCGGTGCTGCCGGTCTTGCAATGCTTGTATTGTTTTATATATTAACCATGAACGTACCAATGCTGTATAAAATCATCGGAATTCGTTTTGAGCATGTATTTGACTTCATTGCAGGCAGGCCCATAACCAACGAGCAATCCATACCCAAGCGTGAATATATGTTCAGACTTGGGCTTGAGATGTTTGCGGAGAAGCCTGTTTTAGGCCATGGAATCAATAATTACAGAGTCATGCTGGAACAAAAAAAGGGTTGGCATACCTATTCGCACAACAATTTTATTGAAATCATATTCGGTACCGGTCTCCTGGGGGCCCTGACATATTACAGCATGTTTGTTGTACTGTTATGGAAGCTGAGAAAACTTAAAAACAAGCAGCAGTATTTGTTTATGTCCTGGCTGATTGCCTCCCTTGCTGTGGAAGGCATTACGGTACAGTATTATTCCAAGCTGTTTTATATCATCCTTGCATTAAGTGCTGCAGCTGCGCATACATCGAAATATACCGGCAAAGCCTTAGGCATTATCAGTGAAACGTTGGAAAAGGGCGGAGCGGAAAAAACTGCAGCCAATCTGTCCCTGTACCTTCCCGACAGTTACGAGAAAAAGCTGCTTTTGTATGATGCCTCAAAGGTCGTTTACACATATGGGGGAAGCATACTGGATATGAAATCGCCGGGCTCCGGCAGGCTGTTAACGAAGGGAGCCGCATTTTTAAAACGCATAGATACGGTCAATGCTTTAAAGGAAAAGTACAGATTTCATGCGGTGATAAGCCTGATGGACAGCTGCAATATCATTAACATACTGACAAGGCAGGATGAAAAGGTGGTTGTTTCGGCAAGAAACGAATTGTTTATCAAGGAAAAGGACATTTATCACAAAATCAGGAAGCAGCTTTTAAAATGGCTGTATAATGATGCGGACAATATCGTGGCGGTTTCGGAAGGAATACGAAGCGAGCTTATAAAAAAGTACAGGGTACGGAAGGACAAGGTCAAGGTCATATACAACGGCTATAACCTTAAGAAAATAAGGGCGTTGATGCAGGAGGAAACAGAACAGCAGTACCGTGAGCTCTTTGAATCGCCGTGCATTATTACTGCAGGCCGTCTAACCCGGCAAAAAGGTCAATGGCACCTTATTCGGGCCTTTCAAAAAGTAAAGGAGACTGTGCCTGACGCGAAGCTGATTATTATGGGGAAAGGAGAGCTGGACGAAGAATTAAGGCAACTGTCAGACCATCTTGGCTTTCGTGAAGATGTTCATTTTATAGGGTTTCAGGAAAATCCATATAAATATATTGCAAAAGCAAACGTGTTTGTCCTGCCTTCCATGTATGAAGGCTTTCCCAATGCACTGGCGGAAGCCATGGCATGCGGTATACCGGTCATATCGTCAGACTGCCGTACCGGGCCGAGGGAAATACTTGCACCCATGACCAATCCTGAGCAGCAGACGGCGGGAATAGAAGAAGCGCCATATGGTATCCTGGTGCCGGTTTGCAGCGGAAGGCATTTGTCATGGTCGGAAACATTGGAAGAAGAAGAAAAACTACTGGCTGAAGCGGCAATAAAGCTGTTAACCAATGAAAGATTGCGGCAGCACTATGCTGTAATGGCACGGAAACGGATAGAAGACTTCGAAATGGAGAAGATGATTAATCAATGGAAAGAAACAATACAATAAACAAGAAAAAAGTAGCCATACTTATTCCCAACCTTGCCAACGGGGGAGCGGAAAGGATGGCCTCGAACCTGTCGTTTATTCTCTCAGATGAATATGATATATCCTTTATCTTGTTTGACGGCAGCAAAATCGATTATCCTTACAGCGGCAGCATTATTGATATGCAGCTGCCGCCTGTGGACGGGAAGTTTCGAAAGCTTCTGATGATGTTCAGACGGATTATGAAGCTTCGGAAAATAAAAGCAAAGCATAAGTTTCATATCACCATAAGCTTTCTGGAGAATGCCAACGTGGCTAACTTATTCAGCCGGAAAACGGATAAGCTGGTTTTAACCGTGCATAATTTTAATTCAAAGCGAAACTACGGATTTTTCTATGAGTTAACCTACCGGTGGCTGATGAAAGCGTTCTATAATAAGGCGGACCGCATTATTGCCGTATCCCAAATGGTCGCCTGGGACATGGTAAAAAACTTCGATATTATTGAAGAAAAGATAGAAATAATATATAATTTTATTAATATAGACAGTATAAAATCATTGATGAATCAGCCCATTGACAGCACAATGGAAAGGATATTCGAAAAACCGGTAATCATTAATGTCGGGCGGCTTTATCCCCAGAAGGGGCATATACATCTGATACGTGCTTTCAGTATGGTAATAAAAAAGATTCCTGATGCACAGCTTGTCATATTGGGTCATGGTGAAATGGAGCAGGAGCTGAAGGCATTGTCGCAGAAGCTTGGTATTGCTGAAAATGTTAAGTTTTTGGGCTTTCAGCAAAACCCCTACCGGTGGATGGCGCGTTCAAAAGCATTGGTTCTGTCATCGCTTTTTGAGGGCTTCGGGAATGTACTGATTGAAGCCATGTGCTGTGAACTGCCTGTCATTTCCACTGATTGCCGATCAGGCCCGAGAGAGATATTATCTCCTGAAACTCCAATGGAGCACCAAGCAAAATCCATTGAATATTCTCAATATGGTATCCTGACACCGGTATGGACAGACGAACCTGCCCGCCCGTATGATATATCCCAAAATCCTTTGACCCGCGAAGAAAAGCTTCTGGCAGAAGGCATGATAAGACTGTTGACCGATGAAGAGCTCAGACAGCATTATATCCTGCAGTCCAAAAAGAGAGTCATGGACTTTAACAGGGATAAGGCTGCTTGTCAATGGCATGATATAATAAATAACTTATGAAGGTATGGTTATATGAAGCAATATGATGTGTTCATATGCGGTAATTTCGGATATTCCAACAATCAGTTGGATGGACAGACAGTAAAAACCAGATTGTTAAAGGATGAGCTGTCAAATGCATTGGGGCCGCAAAATGTCGTTTATTCCGATACATCACAGTGGAAAAAAGAGCCTTTTTTATTATATAAAGAAGTCAAGGAAAACTTTAAGAACAGCAGGTGTATTATTGTTTTACTGGCGCAAAAGGGTATTCGGTTGCTGCTGCCAAGTTTTGTCCGGTGGAAAAAGAAATACGGAAAGAGTTTAAGGTATGTCGTAATAGGCGGCTGGCTGCCGGACTATGCAAAAAGGGATTGGATTCTTGCATCCAGCCTTAAGAACCTGGATGGTTTGTATGTAGAAACGCAGTCCATGAAGGAAGAGCTTAACAAACTGGGGATTACCAGGGTAAGCGTACTTCCGAACTTCCGCCGGTTTGAAAAAATGAATCCCGGCAGCAAACATATAAAGCTGCCGTTAAGAGCCGTGATACTATCCAGAATTATGAAAGAAAAAGGAATCCATACAGCAGTAGAAGCGGTTCACAGCATTAATAACCGTGCGGAGGAACCCTGCATAACCCTGGATATATATGGCCAGGTAAGCAAGAAATATGCGGAAGAATTTCAGGCGCTTCTCCGTAATAAGGGGAATATTGCCTACAAGGGTTATCTTGAAGCGGAAAATATACAAAAAACCCTGCTACAGTATGATATTATGCTATTCCCTACCTATTATCACGGGGAAGGCATGCCAGGGACCATTATCGATGCCTATGCCGCAGGACTGCCTGTGGTGGCTTCTGACTGGAAATACAACAGTCAGCTGGTTAACAGCGGCGAAACCGGAATTCTGTTTGCTCCGCAGAGCACGGAGGATTTGGTAAAAAAGCTTGACGGACTTATGTCCGACCTGCAGCTCATCGAAAGGATGCATGGCAATTGCCTGCAAAAAGCAGCCGAATATCATGCAGACAAGGTATTGGAGGAGTTGAAACAAACCCTGTATTCATATATGTCCGCAAACGAAAGGAGGCCGCCGGATTGAAAATACTTATCATAGGTCCTAACCCCGACGTACCTGTAATAGGCGGCGTGGTTACACATGTAGCAAATGTTGCCCGCTATTATAAAAAAACCGGCAGTAATGATGTCAGCATACTTGACACTACATTTCACAAGGATGGGAAGAAGAAAACCATATTGCAAAGCTTGTGGACGATATTAAGTAAAAAATATTCAAAGTACCATCTTATATATGTTAATACGTCAATCTATTTTTCTTCCCTCGTTAAGCTGGGTTATTTATTAAGAAGAATAAACATGGATTGTACAGCCGGCAAAGTCATCGTACAATTTCACGGCGGAACACTGCAAAACATTACGGGACTCAAAAAGTTCATTTTAAAGCGGTTGCTGAGCCAAAAGACGCTTTCAACTGGTACTTGTTACATGTTTTTAACCGGGGAACAAAAAAGGGAATTTGGAAAGTGGTTTCCGTACACGGAGAAAAAGCTTATGCTGTCTACCCATTTGGTTCAGGTGGAAGCGGAATATCCAAAAAAAGATTTCAGTCAGATAAAGGTACTGTTTCTCTCCAGAATTGAAAAAGAAAAAGGAATCTATGAAGTGATTGAGGCCGCTCAAAAACTGGAGGAAAAGCCGGATATTCATTTTTACATAGCGGGGCAGGGCAGTGAGGCGGAAGCAGTAGAAAGAAAAGTAAAAAACAGCAAAAATATCACCTATGTAGGAGCCGTAATGGGCGACCTGAAGGAAGAGCTGATCAAAGAATGCAATGTATTCTGCCTGCTGTCGTCGGCGGAAGGACTGCCATATGCGCTGTTGGAAAATATGGCATGGGGCAACATACCCATAGTGACGGATACAGGTCGTATGAAGGAATTTGCTGCAAAGAACGAATCCGGCTTTATTGTATCCAAAGACAGCAATGAACTATGCGGAGCATTGGAGCAGTTAATGAATGACAGGGGTCTGGCAGCCCAAAAATCCTACAACGCATATCTGACTATTAAAAAGATGCAGGATGGTGAACAGAGTGATAAATGCTTCCGTGTTCTACAGAATTGAGCGCTGGTGTTACAAGCACTATCTGAAACCCTTGGCACTGTTGATACAGGGAATCATATTTCTCATATATAATTCCTATATTCCATATACCTGTGAAATAGGCAAAGGAACAAAGTTCGGATACTGGGGAATGGGAGTTGTCATTCATGGCAGAGCCAAAATAGGTAGCCATTGCATTATCGCCCAACAGGTAACCATTGGCGGAAGGTCCAAAAAGCCTGACGTTCCGGTTATAGGAGACCATGTATACATCGGAGCGGGAGCAAAAATACTTGGCCCTGTCAAAATAGGAAACCATGTAGTAATCGGTGCCAATGCGGTAGTATTGAACGATATCCCCGACCATACGGCAGTGGCAGGCGTACCGGCCAGAATAATAAAACAGGGAATTCATATGGAAGATATGATATAACGCAGTATTCTTCATAACCACCCTGGTACAGGCGGGGTGGTTATTTTGTTTGGTGGTGGTCATATGAAAAAGCTTTTACTATATTATCACACAATCAAATACCTGAAGTTTTCACAAATCTGTTACCGAATATGCAGAAGGCTTCAGCGCCGCCTGTATAACCCGTATATAAGGGAGGCGGGTACCGTTCCGTCGGTTAATATGGATACAACCTATACCATACCTGAGCTGGACCTGGATCCTGATTATCTTGGCAGATTTAATCCGGAGGAATTGCAGCAGAATATATTTACATTTCTCCATTTGAAAAAGAAAATGGATATCCGAAACGGTTGGAATAACATGAGCATGCCTCATTTGTGGAGATTTAACCTCCACTATTTTGAATACCTTTATTCCATTGCAAATGCTTGCCGACTGTCGAAGGACGAAAAATACTATGAAAAATATAAAGAAATCATTCGAGAATGGATAAAAAACAATCCCATAGGCAAGGGAGACGGATGGCACCCATATACAATATCTATGAGGCTCCCAAATTGGATTTGCACATATGAGTTATTATATGATAAAATAGATAAAGATTTGCAATTTAAGGAAGATATCCTTCGTTCCCTGTACACACAGTACAGGTATTTGCAGCGTAATGTAGAAAAAGACATAAGGGGCAATCATTATCTGGAAAATCTAAAGGCATTAATTCTTGGAAGCATTTTTTTTAAAAAGGAACGCCTTTTGCAGAAATACATGAACGAACTGGATAAGCAGATAAAAGAACAGATTCTTGAAGACGGAATGCATTTCGAGCTCAGTCCAATGTACCATAATATAGCACTGGAAGCTCTTATCAAAATCAATTTTTGGACCAGGCAGGAGCGGTATACGGATACAATAGCAAGGATGCTGTGCGTGACCTGTTCAATGGCGCAGAGCAGCAGACTTCCGTTTTTTAATGATTGCGGTGAAGGAGTTGCAAAAAGCGCCAGGGTAATGATGGATACGGCACAAAAGTATTTCTATATCAATCCACAGTACAGGACGAGTTTTGAAGCCGGCGGGTATTATATCCTTCCATCAGGACCGTATCGATGTATTATTGATGCGGGTAAAATAGGGCCGGAATATTTACCGGGGCATGGTCATTGTGATGCTTTAAGCTATGAACTATCGGTCAATGGGGAGCTAATAATAGTAAACTCAGGCACATATACATATGAAAGAGGCAAGTGGAGGGATTATTTCAGAAGTACCCGGGCACATAATACATTAACCATAGACGATACGGAACAGTCCGAATGCTGGGAAAGTTTCCGGGTTGCCCGGAGAATAAAGGATTCGGAAGGCTGCATGGAAAACCATGATGGAATACCGGTATTCAGGGGAAGCTGCTTGAACTATAAAGAACAGAGGCATGCAAGAAGCATCATGTGGATAAGGCCGGATATACTGCTTGTTGTTGACAGGGTATTTGCCTCAGAATATCGTTATACCAAAAGCTATATTCATATCCATCCCCAATATGAACTTATATGGACGGACCACTGGGAAATCACAAAAGAAAAAAAGAGAACAGCCGACATTGTTTGTATAAATGCGGATTCGGCAAAGAAATATCGCGGAGACGAGATAAACGGATGGTACGCACCTGAGTTCGGTTTAAAATGTGAAAATGATGTGCTTGAAATAATCAGTCATGTTCCTGTTTCCGGATATATAATAAATTTCAGCAATCAGCCTATCGATACGGCCTTATGGGAACGGATCATGGATATAGTTGAAAAAGAAAAAATAAAAAGTATTAAATAACAAAAATTTATTTTAATTATAAGAGAAAGGTTCTCGAATAAATATATGAGAATAGTAGTGATAAGTCATTATTTTGCGCCCGAAATCGGTGCACCGTCAGCAAGAATATACGAAATGGCCAAACGATGGGTAAGGGAGGGTCATGATGTACAGGTTATAACCGGTTTTCCCAATCATCCCACAGGTATTGTCCCTGAAAAGTACAGAGGGCTCAGATACCTTTGTGAGAATATGGATGGCATTACCGTGCATCGCAGTTACATATATGCGACTCCCAACAAGGGATTTTTGAAAAGGACCATAAGCCACATATCGTTCATGATTTCCAATGTCATCTATTCGATGCGAAAAATAGGAGATGTGGATATTGTTATATCTACTTCACCTACGTTCTTTTCAATGTTTTCCGGACACTATCTAAGCAGGCGGAAAAAGGTGCCCTGGATACTGGAAATCCGGGATTTGTGGCCGGCTGCTATTGATGCGCTGGGAGTCATGAAAAGCAAAAAAATACTTGGCCTGTTGGAAAAGATGGAGTTGGGATTTTACCATAAAAGCAGCCATATTGTAGTGGTGACGCAATCCTTTAAGCAAAACCTCATATCAAGAGGAATATCCGAGGAAAAGATTGATGTAATAACCAATGGATTTGATGAAGAATTGTACAGGCCTATGCCCAAAAACAAGTCGCTGATACAGCAATATCAGCTTCAGGATAAATTTGTCGTTACCTATATAGGTGCCCATGGAATCTCACATGCACTGGATAAAATAGTGCTTACGGCCGAGAAGCTGAAAGAGCAAAAGGACATCCAATTCGTTTTTGTAGGCGAGGGCGCTGAAAAAGAAAAAATAAAAGCCATGGCAGCAGCCAGGAATTTGCAGAACATACTGTTTATTGACGGACAGCCTAAGGAGAAGATGCCTGATTATTATAACATTTCGGATGTATCATTGGTAACGCTTAAGAATATACCGTTGTTCAAGGCATTTATTCCGTCAAAGATATTTGAGATAATGGGCTGCGGCATACCCATCATAGCAAGCCTTGACGGAGAGACGGCAGATATTCTGAAAAAGTCGCAGGCAGCCGTTATCGTGCCGCCGGAAGATGCAGAAGCAATGAAAGATGCAATTATAAAGCTGAAAGAAAATCACGAGCTTAGAAATACGATGAGCAAGAACGGGCCTGCATATGTAAAAAAATATTATTCCAGAACCATGTTGGCGGAAAGATATATGGAGATAATAAAAAAAACAATCTCCAAGGGGTGAATCATACGCATACGAAAAAACCAATACCAGAAAATCGGCACATGCAGCGGAATATTTTTACTGAGTATATAAGCCACAACTAATGTCAAAGCATACCTGACGGCATATAACATGCAGTCGTAAGACAAAAACACGAAAGGTTGGTGCAAATGGAATTTGCATTCTGGACAGCAATATGCTTAATCGCATATTCTTATATCGGATATTATATGTTCCTGAATATAACGTATTTTATTAAATCCTTAAAAGATGAAGATGTAGACATAAGCTATTCATTTGAAGACAATTATCCCAAGGTGTCCTTGATTATTGCTGCTTACAATGAGGAGAGCGTTATCGAAAAAAAGATACGGAACACATTGCAGTTAAAATATCCGAAAGACAAATTGGAAATCATTATCGCTTCGGACCATTCCACCGACCGAACCAATGAAATTGTCAGAAGGTATGCGGATACAGGTATTATTTTATATGTGGCTCAGGAAAGAAAAGGAAAGACCAATGTACAGAATGAAGCGGTAAGAATAGCAACCGGTGAAATATTGGTATTTTCCGATGCCAATGCCATGTGGGAAAGACATTCTCTGATTCGACTGGTCAATAATTTTGCAAATCCAAAGGTCGGCTATGTAGCCGGAAGGCTTGAATATATTAATCGCAACAGCAATATCACCAGTTATTCGGAAAGCCTGTACTGGAAATATGACTTGCTTTTAAGAAACTTCGAATCGAAAATCTACTCCATAACCGCAGGAAATGGAGCCATCTATGCAGTCCGCAGGGAGGACTACGAATATGTGGACCCCATGTATACCCATGACCTTGAATTTCCTCATCTTATGGTGGAGAAGGGAAAACTGGCCATATACGATGAAAGCGCCGTTGCTTTCGAAAAGGCGGGCGAAACACTGCAGGATGAATTTAAGCGAAAGGTAAGAATGTTCAGCCGCAACTGGCAGAGAATGCTCACCAACTTCAATATGTTCAACCCATTCAAGGTAGGACTTCTCTACTCCATATTTATGGTTTCCCATAAGTTGCTGAGATACTTTCTGCCGTTTTTGCATATATTTTTGTTCATAAGTAATATATTGCTTATTTCCGAGCCATTTTACCTGCACATATTGTATGTGCATGTACTGTTTTATGTTTTGGCATTAATAGGGTTTACAACGGGAACTCACAATAAGCTATTTTACATACCGCTATATTATGTAACCTTTCAGTATACCACCCTGTTGGGATTTATCAAATACATAACCGGAGGCAATAAGGCCTATTGGGAAAAAGCCGAAACAACCAGATATTAAATCTGGTTGTTTTATCATTTCAGGACGTATTTCTGACATTTCAGGCCGAAAGTGTTTTTTTGATTATTTTTTTTGGTATTATAGTGTCCTGCACTAAGAATCAAAGAAAATGTCATTATTACATAAAAATATATAAAATATTTTAGTTAAATTAAACAGATTACATAAATACTAAATTTTTTGCAATAATGTCTTGGAAATGTATTGAATTGTTAATAGGATTATTATATAATGAAACTGATTTATGTTGTTAAAACTAGCCCCAATACATATCTTTCGTTAGCATGAATAAATTCGATCTGTAACGGAATACTTGTCAAAGCATTGGCATTAGCAAATTAGACCTGCGGGAAAAGAAAGACGTCTGCCGCAGGTTTTTGATGTAGGGAGAAGTGATGGATGGTAAAAGGGGGGAACATTATGGCGTATTACAGAAAGATGAAAAGGTTAATTGACATAATTTTGTCCTCACTGGGTCTGATTATACTTTCTCCTTTGTTTCTTATACTGGCTATAGCGATAAAGGTTGATTCCAAAGGTCCGATACTATTCAAGCAAAAGAGAATTGGAAAAAACAAAAGCGATTTTCATATATTAAAATTCCGCACTATGAGGATTGATGCACCGAAGGATGTGCCAACACACCTGTTGGAAAATCCGGAAGAATACATCACCAAAGTAGGCAGATTTCTTAGGAAAACAAGTCTTGATGAGCTTCCTCAGTTATGGAATATATTGGTTGGTCATATGAGTATCATAGGCCCCAGACCGGCACTGTGGAACCAATATGACCTTATTGCAGAACGTGACAAATACGGTGCGAACGACATAAGGCCCGGACTTACAGGCTGGGCCCAGATAAACGGCAGAGATAAACTATCAATAGAAGCAAAAGCAAAATTGGACGGGGAATATGTTCAAAAAATGAGTTTTTTATTTGATGCAAAATGTTTTTTTGGTACGATAATTAGTATATTGAAAAACGATGGAGTAATTGAAGGACAAACTGCAATAAACAGAAACAAACAAGATATAAATGCAATGATAATTTGAATAAAGTAGTAAAGTAGATTTATGCTTTGGATTTACTATTTTTACCAAAGTTATAATAAAATTACGACAGAAAAAGAAAGGAATGGCTATATAAGTTGAAGGCTTTGAATAAAAAAAAAATTTACCTTTCTTCTCCTCACATGAGTGATGAAGGATATGAAATGCAGTACATACAGGAAGCATTTGATACCAATTGGATTGCTCCTCTTGGAAAAAATGTCACCGAATTTGAAAATGAATTATCTGCTATGTTGGGAGTCAAATCGGCTGCAGCATTATCCTCAGGGACTGCCGCAATACATATGGCATTAAAAGCAGCAGGTGTCGGTGCAGGGGATATAGTATTTTGTTCCAGTTTAACCTTTGCAGCGACAGCAAATCCGATTATCTATCAAAATGCCATTCCGGTTTTTATAGATAGCGACCATAAGACATGGAATATGGATCCGCAGGCTTTGGAAAAGGCATTCGAAAAATATACCCCAAAGGCTGTAATCGTAGTTCATCTGTATGGCTTAGCAGCAGACATGGATAAGATTGTTGAACTATGTAAAAAGCACAATGTAGCACTTATTGAAGATGCAGCAGAAAGCCTTGGTACGTTATATAAAGGGAAGCATACCGGTACATTCGGAGATTATGGAGTTTTTAGTTTTAATGGCAATAAAATCATTACCACATCAGGTGGTGGAATGCTGGTATCCGATAACGAAGAGAGAATTGCCAAGGTCAGATTTTGGGCAACTCAAAGTCGTGACCCTGCAAGACACTATCAACATAGCGAATTAGGCTATAACTACAGAATGAGCAATATAGTAGCAGGTATAGGAAGAGGTCAGCTTAAAGTATTACATAAAAGAATAGAAAAAAAACGATACATATATGAATATTACAAACGTGAATTAGGCAGTCTTGACGGTGTTCAAATGATGCCTATCAACGAATGGAATGAGCCAAACTGTTGGCTTAGCTGTATAACATTGTGTGGAAAAGTAAGACCGTTGGATATTATGGAAGCATTAGAAGCAGAAAATATTGAAAGCAGACCCATATGGAAACCAATGCACATGCAGCCGTTTTATAAAACATATGATTTTATCGGAGACGGTGTGTCAGAGGAGATATTTGAAAACGGTGTATGTCTGCCGAGTGATACCAAGATGAGTGATGAGGATTTGGATAGGATAGTGAGGATTATAAAGGGGTTGTGGTAATAATATGCAAATAGAAAAAAGAAGCGGAGGAAAACTTTCTAACTTTCCAACTTTCCAATTTTCCAACAATAAAACAAAACGTTTTATATATAAGAAGTACTTTAAGAGACCAATGGATTTTATTTTGTCATTATGTGCAATCATTGTACTATCACCTGTTATGCTTATAGTAGCTATATTGGTCAGGATTAAACTTGGCAGTCCGGTAATATTCAAACAGAAAAGACCCGGACTTAATGAGAAGATATTTACAATGTATAAATTTAGGACAATGACGGATGTAAGAGATGAACATGGAGAATTATTGCCTGATAGTGTTAGGCTTACGAAGTTTGGTAAGTTTTTAAGGAGTACAAGCCTTGATGAATTACCGGAATTATTTAATATTTTAAAAGGGGATATGAGTATTGTCGGGCCAAGGCCGTTATTAGTACAGTATCTTCCTTTATATAATGAACATCAAAAACGGCGTCATGAAGTTAGGCCGGGATTATCCGGGTTGGCACAAATTAATGGCAGAAACTCAATAACATGGGAAGAAAAATTTGATTATGATGTAGAATATGTAGATAATGTTAGTTTCATTGGTGATTGGAAGATTATTTTACTGACATTGAAAAAGGCGTTTATACGTGAAGGTATTCATTCAGAAAATTCTGCTACCATGGAGTATTTCAAAGGTTCTGCTTGAAAAGAAGAGAATATATTGTATTTTTGTGAGGTACAACTGATGAAAAAAAAATTAATCATAATAGGTGCTGGTGGTTGTGGCAGGGAAGTCGCCCAAATAGCCACAGATATACAAAGGACAAATACAACTGATTGGGAGTTATATGGTTTTATAGACGATAACCCAAATGCTTTAGACAATGTAGATTGTAATGTTTCATTGTTAGGGAATATTCAAGAATGGGTACCGAAAGAAGATGAGCTTTTTATATGTGCTATCGGTAATCCAACATTACGTGAGAAGCTAACTGTTATATTAGAAGAAAAAGGAGCGAATTTTACCAGTTTAATACATCCTACAGTTATTATAGCTTCTAGTGCAAGATATGAGCCGGGACTGGTTGTGTATCCATTTACCAGTATTTCTGTTAATACGAATATTGGCAAGCATGTATTAATTAACATGCATAATGCAGTCGGACATGATGCTTGTATAGGAAGTTATTCGGTACTTAGCAGTTTTTGTGATATTACTGGTCATGTACATATAGGGAAAAAAGTTTTTTTGGGTAGTCATGTTTCTGTTGCACCAGGTTTAAAAATAGGCGATAATGCTAATGTTGGGCTTGGTAGTGTAGTTGTTTCGTCAATAAAGGAAGGCAAACATGTATTTGGCAATCCAGCCCGAATGTTAAAGCTATAGGGGGTATATCATTTTATGGACGTATTAAAGGTATCCGGTGTGAAAATCAGAGGAATTGTAGCTTGTTTGCCGGAAAATATTTTGGATAATAAAGCAGAATGTTCTGAATTGTTTGGTGAAGGAGTAAATACATTAATAAAGGCAACGGGTATAAATGCAAGATGTATTGCAAATATCGGGACTAGTTCATTAGATTTAGGTGTAGCTGCAGCAAAGAAGTTAATGATTGAAACAGGGACAAGCCCGGAAGAAATTGGAGCAGTCATCTGTGTTACTTTTACACCGGAATATCTGATGCCGGCGGATGCTCCTGCTGCACAAGCAAGATTAGGTATTCCCAATCATTCAATGGCATTTGATATTAATATGGCATGTTCAGGTTATGGATATGGTTTGTATGTTGCGGCTGCATTGACTCGTGCACTGAATAAAAAAGTGCTGCTCCTTGATGGTGATGTGCAATCAGCATATGTATCCAGACATGACAAAGCAACCTTTCCGGTTATGGCAGATATTGGGACAGCGACAATGATTGAGCCTGACAATACATCTGATGAATGGAGATTTTCTTTTTATACCGATGGTAGTAGAAGAGAGGCATTATTTATTCCGGCAGGTGGTACAAAGCGCCCTGTTCAACAAAATGATTTAGATTATAAAGAGTATGAAGATGGAAGCAAGCGTCGAGACATTGACATATATATGGATGGATTTGAAGTATTTAAGTTTGTAGCACAAGATGTAAGTAAATTTATTGCTCGATTTATGGAGGAAATTAAGTTATCGTCTGAGAGTATTAATGCTTTTGTGCCTCATCAGGCAAATATATATATGATAGAACAGTTAGCCAAAAAATTAAAATTTAAAAGTGACATAGTTTGGAAAAGCGGAAATGAGTTTGGTAATCCTGCTTCTGGATCTGTTCCGTTAACAATAGCCAAAAATGCGGCAGAATGGTTTGAACAAGGCAAAGGTGGGAATATTCTGATTTCAGGTTTTGGCGGAGGATTATCGATAAGTGTAGCAAATATAAAATTATTAAGTAATGGTTTTTATTCTATAATTCATTATGGTAAAGGAGAATAAGATGGATAAGTTTTTGAAATTTTTGGCAGAAATAATGGAAGTAAATGTAGAAAATTTGTCACTTCAGACAGAGTATCAGTCTATTCCACAATGGGATTCTTTAATGCATTTAAGGATTGTTGCTGAAATAGAGGAGAAATATGGCGTAGAAATTCCTATTGATGAAGTGCCGGATATTAAGACGTTAGGTGACTTTTACAAGTATATTTCGAATGAATAGGTGATTAATTAATGAAAATCGCTATACTTTCAAATGTAAATCTTGATTTATTAATTCAAGCTTTATCGAAACATAACGAAGTATATCACCAGGCCGGGTATGGGCAATGGATACAAGAAGCGATTAATCCAAGTGATCATTTACGGAGCTTTAACCCTGAAGCTATTTTTATATTGCTTGATGGTTCGGCTTTATTAGATGGTATAGATAGCATCAATGAAGCTAAACAAGAAATGATTAATGCTATACATTATTGTGAGAATTTAGCTTCATTATTCAGTTCTACTATGATTTTTGTTTCCAACATAGATATTGCGCCCAAAGAAATAATTGCAGGAGATAGGATTCGTCCTGAACATAATTTAATGAATTTTTGGGAGAATGAGTTGGAAAATTGTATTCATAATAATACGAATATTCATTTATTTGATTTGAGGTTATTAATTGAAGAATTTGGACGACATAATTTTTATTCTGATAAAATGTGGTACATGGGATCCATTCCTTATAGTATTAAGGGTATTTCAGGCTTAGCAGATGCTATTATGATGAAAATTCAGGCCCATACCAGTACTCGTAAGAAAGTATTAATATTGGATTTGGATAATACTTTATGGGGCGGAGTACTAGGTGAAGATGGATTTGATGGTATAGAAATTTCTCGAAGTTTAATTGGGGCTGTTTACAGAGATACACAGTTAAGAATAAAAGAATTGGCTCGTTCCGGGATATTACTTGCAATTGTATCCAAAAATGATAGAGATGATGTGCTTCATGTATTGGATGAACATCCTCAGATGGTATTGCGGTCAAAGGATTTTGTTTGTATATATGCGAATTGGGATTCAAAAGTAAATAATATTGTTAATCTTGCCAATACATTGAATTTAGGACTGGACTCTTTTGTATTTCTTGATGATAATCCTGTAGAACGTGAAGCTGTAAGAAGAGCGTTACCGGAAGTTACAGTTGTAGATTTTCCTAAGGATGTAGCTAATTTGCCTGGTACGATACAAAAGATTGCAGAGCGTTACTTTTTTGCTGCTCGTTTAACAAAAGAAGATGTTTTAAAGACAAATCAGTATCAGCAGGAGATAAAGAGGCAAGCTGCATTGGAAAATGTACTATCTATTGAAGATTATCTTGTATCGCTACAGATCAAGGTAGTATTGGAAGAAATGAAAAATGAACAATTAGAGCGTGTAGCTCAGTTGACACAAAAAACAAATCAATTTAATTTGGTGACCCGGCGTTATTCAGCGGAACAGTTGATTGCATATAAAGAGAAAAAGGATAATCACATATATGTAGCAACGGTATCTGACAGATATGGCGATAGTGGTCTTGTATTTGTATTAATGATTTCTGAGAATGGAGATAAAGCAAAAATTGATAATTTACTAATGAGTTGTCGAGTGATGGGGCGTTATATTGAGGATGCAGTTATTGCAGCAGTTGAGGAGAAATTAATGGAAAAGGGGATAACACAGATTGCGGCTCAGTATATACCAACCGAAAAAAACAAACCTGTAAAAGATTTAATGGAACGATTAGATTATCAACTGGTAAGTACCGATGAGAACAATATAAAGACCTATATTCGCTATTTAGAAAAGGAATGTTCGCAGCGTAAAGTTCTTTTTGAAGTAAAATGGAGGTAATCAATGAAAGTACATCATATTGGATATGCAGTAAAAGAAATTGATGAAGCTGTAAAAAAATTTCGTGATTTAGGGTATGTAGTTGAAGATAAAATTGAAGATGAATCTCGAAAGGTTGTTATTGCTTTTGCAAGAAATAATGATGTATTAGTAGAGTTAGTAGCTCCGATGGGTGAAGGCTCACCAGTTGATGGCATCCTTGATAAGAATGGAGCAGCACCATATCATATTTGTTATGAGGTTCATAATATTGAAGAAGCCTGTAAGGAATTGAAAAAAGAAGGGTGGACAGTTTTAATAAAACCTGCACCGGCTCCGGCTATTAATGGTGCATTAGTTGTTTTTTTATATAATAGAATTGTTGGTTTAATTGAGTTGGTAGAAATAGTATAACTTATGAAAGGGGTAGCATGATGGATAAGTTTTTAGAATTGATGGCAGAAATATTGGAAGTAAATGTTGAAGACATTTCAATGGATACAGATTTTCGCGAAGATATAGAAGACTGGGATTCAATGAAAGGATTTTCTGTAATTTGTATGATAGAAGATGAATATGGGCTGGTAATAGACGTTCCTACTTTCTTAAAATGCAAAACGATTGGTGATTTGTATAATAAAGTAAATATCAATGAATAGAAACAGGTGGTACATATGGTACGACATCCAATATTGGTTACAGGAGCAACTGGTGGTATTGGTGAGGCTGTGGTAAGAAAATTAATTAGTAAGGGTTTCTCAGTTATTGCCTTAAGCCATAACCGTGAACAACTTGAAAATAAATTTCAAGGCTTGGAACAGTGTTTATGTATAGATTATGATCTCAATAATATTGACGGGATACCGTCATTAATTAAAGAAATAACAAAAAATTACGGTGGACTTAGAGGGCTGGTGCATTGCGCAGGATACGATAAGCTTGCTCCGTTATATTTATCACGAATGTCTGATATAGAGAGTTTGTTCTCTATTCATGCAATGGCAGCAATTGCTCTTTGTGGACAGATTGCAAAGAAGGGCAATGCATCTGAAGGATGTTCTATTGTATTAATATCTTCTTTATCAGCACATGAAGGTGCTGCAGGACATACGGCTTATGCGGCAGCAAAAGGTGCACTTGAAGGCTTTTTACCTGGTGCGGCATCAGAATTGGCCGGCAAGGGTATACGTATCAATTTGGTTGTTCCTGGTGTTGTTAGAACGAAAATGTCCGCAGGATTTATTGATAAAATGGATGAAGAACAAAGGACGGCACTTGAAAATAGTTATCCTTTAGGGCTTGGAGAGCCTGAAGATGTAGCCAATGCAATTGTTTTTTTCCTTAGTGATGAGGCCAAATGGATTACAGGACAAAAGTTGATATTAGATGGCGGACATATGTGTAGAAAAGTTTAAATTATATAAAGAGATGCTGATTTGTATAAATAATTACTATGGAATTTTTATAAAGGTATAAATAGGACGAAGATTATATGTAGTGCATATACTAAGGAGATATATGATGGGAAGAATTTTAATCTTGGCAAACGATGCCGGTGGCTTATATAAATTTAGAAAAGAATTAATTCAGGAATTAGTCAAAAAGTATGAAGTATATATATCCCTTCCTAATGGTACATTTATACCGAAACTTATTGAATTGGGTTGTACATATATTGAAACTCCAATTAGCAGGCGAGGAACGAATCCAGTCACAGACTTGATTTTATTGTTAAAATATATAAATATTGTAAAATACGTTAAGCCTGATGTAGTTTTAACTTATACTATTAAACCTAATGCTTATGGCGGAATTGCTTGCCAAGTTGCTAAGCGGCCTTATATAGCTAATATTACAGGTTTGGGTACAGCAGTTGAAAATAAAGGATTATTACAGAAAATCACTTTGCTATTATATAAAAAGGCTTTAAAAAAGGCTGAATGTGTTTTTTTTCAAAACAATGAGAATAGGCAATTTTTTATTGATAATAGGATTGTTACAGGTAAAAATAGGTTAATTCCGGGTTCGGGTGTAAATTTAGAAGAGTTTCATTTACTAGATTATCCTTCAGATGATATAATTCATTTTTTATTTGTTGCGCGAGTAATGAAGGAAAAGGTGATAGATCAGTATTTGGATGCTGCTAAAGTGATTAAGAAAAAGTATCCTAATACAATGTTTCACGTAATTGGTTATTGTGAAGAAAACTATAAAGATCAATTGAAGAATGCGGAAGAAAACGGGATTATTAAGTATCATGGTCTTCAAAGTGATGTATGTAAGTTTTATAAGATATCACATTGTACGATTCATCCCACATATTATCCGGAAGGTATGTCGAATGTGTTGCTTGAGAGTTGTGCATGTGGAAGACCTATTATTACTACTAATAGAACAGGTTGTAGAGAAATTGTTGAAGATGGAGTCAATGGATATATTGTAGAGCAAAAGAATAGTCAAGATTTAATAGAGAAAATAGAGAATTTTATAAAGTTAGATTATGAAGCCAAAAAGAAGATGGGTTTAGCCGGACGAAAGAAAGTTGAATGTGAGTTTGATAGGAAAATTGTAGTTGAGGCTTATATGAATGAAGTTGAAAAGACAATAGGAGGAAATTGAGATAGATGGATTATAAACAGATCATCCCCAATCAGGAAATGAGATTAAAGATATTAGGTTTAACGAATTTTATTCCTGATAAAACGATGTTACGGTTACAATATAGAATTGCTACTGGGAGAAAACTTAATCTAATGAATCCTAGAAGGTTCACAGAAAAATTACAATGGTATAAGTTATATTATCGTGATCCAATTATGACTCAATGTGCTGATAAATATGAAGTTAGAAAATATGTTAAATCTAAGGGATATGGTGATATCTTAGTACCCTTATATGGCGTCTATGAAAATGTGGAAGATATTGATTTAAATAGTCTACCGGATAAATTTGTTTTGAAAACTACTAACGGGAGTCATACGAATATATTTTGTGAAGATAAAACCAAATTGAATATAGAATTTATAAGAAAGCAACTTAATAATTGGATGTTTAAACGAAATATTAAAGCGGGAAGAGAGTGGGCTTATTACAACATAAAACCTCGTGTAATATGTGAAAAATATCTTGAAAAAGATCAAAATAATGATTTAATTGATTATAAATTTTTTTGTTTTAACGGCAAGCCTTACTGTTTGTATGTTATTACAAATCGTTATATGGAAAGCGGTATGAAATTAGGTATACATGATATTAATTTTAATCAATTGCCTTATAGAAGATCTGATATTCAAATGTTAGATGAAAGATTAACAAAGCCTAAAAATTTTGAATTAATGGTCGAAATAGCAACAGATTTATCTAAAGAGTTTCCTCATGTGAGGGTTGATTTATACAATATTGATGGAAAAATATTTTTTGGTGAAATGACCTTTTATGATGGTAGTGGATATAAGGGGTTTATTCCAGATGAGTTTGATTTTATTTTAGGGGAGCAATTTGTTTTACCTATATGATCTAATACAATTTTTTATATAATAGAAGTCTAGAAGAATATTGTCGACTATATAAATGATGCTTATTAAAGTAGAAATTCTATAATTTTATATGTTTTAATTGATTTAATTAGGTTTATAAAGTAATTAGCGAATAGATAAAAAAATAATAAAACACTAAAATGTTTAGAAAAGAGCGGATAAAGCATGTATAATCCATTAGTTTCAATAATTATACCTGTTTTTAATGGTAGTGATTATTTAAAAGAATGTATAGATAGTGCGTTGGCGCAGACATATAAAAATATAGAGATTATAGTTGTAAATGATGGTTCTGATGATGATGGAGCTACTGAACGTATAGCACTAAGCTATGGTAATAAAATTAGATATTTTTATAAACAAAATGGCGGTGTATCAAGTGCTTTAAATTATGGTATTGAAAAAATGAATGGCGAATGGTTTTCTTGGTTAAGCCATGATGATTTGTATTTGCCAAATAAGATTGAGTCTCAAATAAAAAAAATAATTGATAATGATTTTGATGTAGATAAAACAGTTATTTCGTGTAAAACAAAATTAATTGATTATAATGGAAATGATATATTTTATCCTAAAAAGTTTTCAAGTGGTTTTTTTACAGGTAAAGAGATGTTTAAAAATTTGTGTAAGGGAAATAGCATTTATGGGTGTGCTCTTCTAATACCTAAATCAGTCTTAGAAAAAGTAGGAGGTTTTGATACTAAGTATAAATTTATTCAAGATTGGATTTGCTGGTTAGAGTTATCATTGGCAGGATGTAATTTTTATCTTTATGAAGAAGAATTGGTAAAACTAAGAATTCATAAAGATCAACAAACAAAAAAAATATCTAATCTTCAACCTATAGAAGTGGATATGTTCTTAAAATTTTTATTTAATAGATTAATTGATGACAAGGAAAATGAAGAAAATATTTATTATTTAAAATTAGTTTTATATCATTATTGTACTAGAATTAATAATTCTAAGATTGCCGATTTATATATATCCAAGTTGAGTAACATTGGAAGAATAAATCTATATGATAAATTTAAATACTTGATTTATTTATTAAAGGGAAGAGTTATATGGTTATTAAAAAAAGTATTTAGAAGAATGTTAAGCTTAAAATATAGAAATAAGGAATAATAATTAAAGATTTACAATCTATTTATTTGTATTTATATGAGAATTATTAGGTGTGTGAATATTATGAAGGTAGTACAGATTAATTCCGTTTGTAGTTTTGGTAGTACAGGACGAATTGTAGTGGATTTAAGTAAAGAAATGACAAAAAGCAATATAGAAAATTATATTATATATGGTATTGGATTAAGTGATTATCCTTTGGGAATAAAAATCGGAAACAAAATTGATTTAAGACTGCATCAATTACATACACGTTTATTAGGATATCATGGTTATGCCTCAAAGTTAATGACCCGAAAAATAATAAATAAATTAGAAGAGATACAGCCTGATATAATTCATCTGCATAACATTCATAGTTTTTATTTGAATATTGAGATATTATTCAGGTATTTAGCAGAAATCAATAAACCAGTAATATGGACATTACATGATTGTTGGGCATTTACTGGGCATTGTCCATATTTTGATTATATTCATTGTGAGAGGTGGCAAATAGGTTGTTATAATTGTCCACAGAAATATTCATATCCAATAAGCTATTTATTTGATAGGTCCGAAGAACAATGGAGAATTAAAAAGAAACTATTTACTTCTGTAAGGGATATGTGTATTGTGACACCTTCACATTGGCTAGCAGGTTTAGTACAGAAGTCTTTTTTAAAAAAGTATGATATTAAGATCATCAATAATGGAATTGATCTTGAGATATTTAAACCAACAAGTAGTAGTATAAGAAAAAATTTTGGTATCAGCGATAAGTATGTTATTTTAGGAGTTGCTAGTTATTGGGGAATGCGAAAAGGTTTATTGCATTTTATTCAGTTGTCAGAAAAGCTTGGTGAAAATTATCAGATTATATTAGTAGGACTAACTCATAAACAGAAGAAGATGTTACCGAATAATATTATTGGTATTACACGAACAAATAATATACAAGAACTTGTAGAATTATATTCAGTAGCTGATGTATTTGTAAATCCAACATTAGAAGATAATTTTCCTACAGTTAATCTTGAAGCCTTGGCATGTGGAACTCCAGTTATTACTTTTAATACAGGTGGAAGTCCTGAAGCCATTGATAGTACTTGTGGAATGGTTGTTGAAAAAGGCAACATTAATGAATTAGTTATAGCTATAAAAGACATTTGTAATAATTCTAAATTAAATAAACAAAAAATAAAAGAAAATTGTGTAGAGCGAGCAAGTAATTTTAACAAAGAAAAAAAATTCGGTGAATATATTAATTTATATAGGAGTAGATGAAGTTTTGATTGTATGGATATTATTGGTGTTTTTTATACTTATCATTAAGGTATTAATGGGCGATTTAATTAGTAAGGAAAAACAAAAAAATTTTCTTGTAATTTCAGGTATAGCAATTACGTTAATAATGGGTTTACGGTATCCAAAATATAATACTGTATATGATTTGGAACTTTATTATAGATATTATTATCGGTTGATATATACACCTTGGACCGATATTTTTCTTATATCCCGTTTTGAACCAGGATATGTTATATTAAATAAAATTTTAGCAACTATAATACCATGGCCACAATTTATACTTATATTTGAAGCTGCTTTTTGTGTGTTTTGTGTATGTAGATTTATTTATAAGAACTCTGATTATCCTTTTCAATCGATAATTTTTTATATTACATTAGGGACGATGGCTTTTCAACTTACTGGATTCAGACAAGCATTTGCAATGAGTATATGCTTACTAAGTATTGAGTTTATTAAAGAAAAAAAACTATTTAAGTTTTTATTAACTGTGTTTTTGGCAACAACTTTTCATAAAACATCAATAGTATTTTTTCCATTTTATTTTATTGCAAACAGGGTACCTAATTGGAAAAATAATTTGTTTAGTATAATTGCAATGATTTTTTTTGCAAATTTTGCAAGAATTATTACTGATATTGGTAATGTAATTTTTGATATGGATTATGGTGGATATATAGGAAATAAATATGGCGGATTAGTACCGATATTGATATATACCATAACAATTATTCTTTCATTTATATATTCAAACAAAATAAAAAATAAAGTTAGTTTAAATATGCTTGAAATTGGATTGACTATTTATTTAATGAGATATACTACTTTAGCTTTGGAAAGAATAAGCTTCTTTTATACTTCTGCTGTAATTGTACAATTACCAAATGCAATTAATGTGGAAAAAGATGAAAAGATTAAATATTTACTCAATATTTTATCGATTGTCTTATCAATAATATTATTTGTATATCGATTAACAAAGGAACCGTATGGAGCTTATAGCTTTTTTTGGCAATAGAGATACGATCAAAATCAGTTTATTATCTATGGAGTGAATGAAGATATGAAAGTTACATTTATATCTAATTTTTTAAATCATCATCAACTTCCATTATGTGAAGCAATGAGATCATTACTTGGAAAAAAATTTACTTTTGTTGCTACTACTCCAACAGATCCTGAAAGGTTATCAATGTATGAGGAGATGAATGAAGTATATCCATTTGTAATTATGTCATATAAATCTGATTACTTATTACAAAAGGCAAAGAAATTGGCAGATGAAAGTGATGTTGTTATTATTGGTTCTGCACCGGATTTTTTTATTGAGAAAAGATTAAAAAATAGAAAACTTACATTTAAATATTCTGAACGCCTTTATAAAAAAGGATTAAATTTACAAAACTTTCCAAAAGCATTTATATCTTCATATATACATCATGGCAGGTTTCAAAAATATCCTCTATATATGTTATGTGCAAGTGCATATACAGCAGGGGATTTAGCTATTTTCGGGAATTATAAAGGAAAAACTTTTAAATGGGGCTATTTCCCTGAAGTGAAAGAATATGATATTCAGCAACTGTTAAATAAGAAACGAGATGAGTCAATAAAAATTCTATGGGCAGGAAGATTTCTGAAACTAAAGCATCCTGAAATAGCTCTTGAAGTTGCTCAAAAATTAGATAATATGAATTTTCGATATCAATTAAAAATGGTTGGTGCTGGAGAAGAATTTGAAAAGATAAAAAAGATGGCATCTGATATGAATTTGAAACGACCAGTTGAATTTTTAGGAGTACTTAAACATGACGAAGTTCGTAAGTATATGGAAGAAGCAAATATATTTTTATTTACAAGTGATTTTAATGAAGGTTGGGGAGCAGTTCTTAATGAAGCTATGAATAGTGGTTGTGCAGTTGTAGCAAGCCATGCTATAGGCTCTGTTCCTTTTTTACTGAAACATGGCGAGAATGGGTTAATATATGAAAATGGTAATATAGATGATTTATGTAATAAAGTAATATCACTTGAAAGAGATGTTGAATTGCGTGAAAGGTTAGGAAAAAATGCATATTTTACGTTAAAAAATACTTGGAATGCTGAAGTTGCAGCGAATAGGCTACTAAAATTATCTGAAAATTTATTAAAAGGATATGTGAATGAATATAAAGACGGTCCTTGTAGTAATGCAGAGATAATAAAAAATAATTGGTTTAAAAAGGGTTGAGATAAAGTGAAAAAAGTTTTTTTGTGTGGACATACTGGAAGTCATAATCGAGGCTGTGAAGCAATTGTAAGGAGTACATCAGAAATATTAAAAAAATGTGGTATCAAAAATATTTATCTTGCTACATTTGCTGCTTCCCAGGATATAAAAGTTGGTCTCGATCGTGAAGTAGCATTTATTGAATATAATAATTATTCAAAACATAAATTTATACGATATATTTCAGGTGTTTATACCAGGATATTGCACAATTATGAAAAGGGTCAAAAATTTATACAAAAGCCACTATGGAGTAAATTGGATAATGCAAGTTTATGTTTTAATATAGGTGGTGATACTTATTGCTATTCAAGACCTATTGTTTCGTTTGGATTAACCTCACATAATGAACGAAGCGGGATACCTACTGTACTTTGGGCATGTTCTATACAAAAAGAATTGATTGATTATGAAATGATCAAAGATTTAAATAAATATTCATTTATAATTCCAAGAGAAATTATTACTTATAATACATTATTGGAAGTTGGAATCCCAAAGGAAAAAATGTTTTTATGCTGTGATCCGGCATTTCTACTTGATATTGAAGAAACTAAATTACCTAATGGTTTTATAGAAGGAAAAACTATTGGCTTAAATATAAGCCCATTAGTTTTAAGACAGTTAAATAATAATAATATAGTATTTAGAAATATTAGGAACTTCATAGATTTTATTTTGCATAAAACTGATTATAATATTTGTATGATTCCTCATGTATATGATTACAGCATACAAAATGAAGATATATGGGTCCTAAAAGCGATAAAATCATTATATGAAAATAATGACCGTATTTTTCTAGTAAATGAAGATCTAAACTGTATGCAATTAAAATATATTATTTCAAAATGTCGTTTTTTTATAGGTGCCAGAACACATTCGACCATAGCAGCATATTCAACAAGTGTGCCAACACTTGCTTTGGGATATTCAGTTAAATCAATGGGAATTGCCACTGATCTTTTTGGAACTTATAATGGATATGTTTTACTTTATAATAAATTTCAAAATAATGATCAGTTAAAAGAAGCATTTATTAACATAATGAATAATGAAAATATAATACTTAAGAAATATAAAGAAGTTTTACCGTCCTATAAGGAAAGAGTGATAGAAGCTGCCAAATTTATTTTAAAAATGGAGAATAATGAAAGATGAATAAAAGTCAAATAAAAATTGGAATGGTTCTATCTTACATATATATTTTGTTTAACACAATAGTAGGAATTGTATTTACACCTTTTTTAATTAGAAATCTTGGTGATGTAGAATATGGCTTATATCAGATGATGGCTTCCTTTGCAAGTTATTTAGTCATTATGAATTTTGGAACAGGTACAGTTATAACTAGGTATGTAGCAATTTATATTGGTAAGAAGGATAAAAAAGGGGAAGCTAATTTTATTGCAATGAGTTTAATAATAACAAGTATGTTAATGGTATTAATTTGTGTAGTTGCATTAATTATGTATACTCAAATTGACAATATATTTGCAAATTCATTAACAAATGAGCAAATAGAAAAGTCTAAAATTATATATATTTTACTTGTTATAAATATAGCAATTGTATTAATATCACAAGCATTTGAGGGTATTATATCAGCATATGAGAAATTTATTGTTATAAATATTTGGCGTATTGTAAAAATAACGCTTAAAGTTATGCTAGTTATTTTATTAGTACTTTATGGTTGGGATTCTATTGCGATTGTTCTTGTTGATTTATTGCTCTCTGTTTTGTTTTTATTTTTTGCTTTATGGTATGTTTTATACAAATTGAAAATTAAAATCAGACTCTATAAGTTTGAAAAAACCATTTTTGTTGATATAGCTGTTTTTTCTTTAGCAATTTTCTTTCAATCTATCGTAAATCAAGTAAATAATAATGTTGACAAAACTATATTAGGAATAATGATAGGACCTGAAAGTGTAACAATATACTCATTAGCAATGAATATATTTATTATATTTTCATCATTATCAACAGTAGCAATTCCAATTTATTTACCACAACTTACGAAATTAGTTGCAAATGGTGCTGATGGAGAAAAGCTAACGGATGCTATTATTGCTCCTAGCCGTATGCAAACAATAATTTCCGGAAGCATTCTGTTTGGATTTCTAATATGCGGCAAAGATTTTATTATAGTTTTGATGAAGGACATGAAATATCTTGCTGCATGGAATATTGCTGTAATTATAATGATTCCGTTATTTTTAACATACATAAATGGAATAGTAGTGAGTATTTTGGATGCTCTGAGAAAAAGAATGTTTAGATCAATATTACTTGTATGTATGGCAGGATTTAATATCTTTTTAAGTGTGTTATTAATAAAAGAAATTGGATATATTGGTGCACCAATTGGGACTGCTGTTGCTACATTTATTGGTCATGTTATTATTATGAATATTTATTATAAAAGAATTATCGGATTAAATGTGAAAAGAATGTTTTCAAGTATATTGAAAGGTATATTTCCTTGTTTGCTTGTTGCTTCAGTTGCTTCCTTACCTTTTGTGCTTTTATTTCCTTTGGGATTATCGGGCCTAATAGTAAAAGGCGGAATTTTCGTCTTTGTATTAACATTAACACTATATTATAAAGGACTTAGTATAACTGAAAAACAATTATTTATAAAACCAATAAGAGAATTATTAAATATTAATAAACATGATATAAGTAAAAGTAATTAGGAATAAATAATGCTCGCTCAACTGATTTGTTTGTAGTAATATTTATTCCCCAAATTGTATAAATCAAAAGCTAGGCTTTAAAATATTATTTATATTTTATTAAAAAACAGAATATTGTGTAAACTGCGATTTATACAAAAACTTTTTTAATGCTGAATAATTTTAAATATAACGAATATTTTATAAATTTATCAAAATATAATACACTTTAAATTCAACTATTGGAAAATGAAAATAAATGAGCTTATAATTTCAAAATAAAGAGAGGGGATTTTATGTGTTCAAAAATAAAACTTTACTAATAACAGGTGGGACAGGTTCATTTGGCAATGCCGTTGCGAAGCGATTTTTAGATACGGACATAAAAGAAATACGTATTTTCTCGCGTGATGAAAAGAAACAAGATGATATGAGGAAACAATATAAAAATGATAAGCTAAAATTTTATATTGGTGACGTGAGAGATTTGCAGTCTATCAAGAATGCCATGCATGGGGTTGATTATATTTTTCATGCAGCTGCTCTTAAGCAGGTTCCGTCCTGTGAGTTTTTTCCATTAGAAGCCGTTAAGACGAATGTATTGGGCACGGATAATGTATTAACTGCAGCTATTGAGTATGGTGTTCGAAAGGTTATTTGCTTATCTACTGATAAGGCAGCTTATCCCATTAATGCGATGGGAATTTCCAAGGCAATGATGGAAAAAGTTATGATAGCAAAATCTAAGACTGTTGATCCTGATAGAACTCTTATTTGCAGTACACGTTATGGCAATGTTATGGCTTCAAGAGGCTCTGTAATACCGCTTTTTATTGAGCAGATTAAAAGCGGACAACCATTGACGGTGACCAATCCCAATATGACAAGGTTTTTAATGAGTCTTGATGAGGCTGTAGAGCTTGTTGTATTTGCATTTCAACATGCTGAAGCAGGAGATATTATGGTACAAAAAGCGCCGGCATCAACCATTGGTGATTTGGCTCAGGCAATAAAAGAACTTTTTGATGCGGATAATGAAATTAAGATTATTGGTACCCGTCATGGTGAAAAAAGATATGAGACGCTTCTTACAAGGGAAGAATACTTAAAAGCAGAAGATATGGGTAATTTTTTTAGAGTGCCTGCAGATAAAAGAGACCTGAACTATGACAAATATTTTGTAGAAGGGAATCAAATGCTTTCATGTGATGTTGAGTATAATTCGGATAATACAGAAAGATTAAATATTGCTCAAATAAAACAAAAATTATTGTCTATTGAGTATGTAAGAAATGAGCTGGAATATTTTAAAGCCAGAAATGAGGCTGCAGCCACAAAACATTTTACTATATAAATCCGAAAGGCTGGATTAAGTTATGAAGATACTTATAACCGGAGCAAAGGGTTTTATTGGAAAGAATCTTGTTGCGGAGTTGAAAAACCAAAAATATACGGATATTTTTGAATATGATATGGATACTGACCCGGCTTTATTGGACACCTATTGCAGGGAAACGGATTTTGTTTTTCATCTTGCCGGGGTAAATCGGCCAAATGACCAATCAGAATTTATGAAAGGCAATTTCGGTTTTACATCAAAGTTGCTTGATACATTAAAGAGATATAACAATACTTGTCCTGTTATGATTTCATCCTCTATTCAAGCGGTTTTAGATAATCCATATGGGAAGAGTAAAAAAGCAGGAGAAGATTTATTATTTGAATATGGCAATGAAGTAGGAGCAAAAGTATTGGTTTATCGTTTTCCAAATGTATTTGGCAAGTGGTGCAGGCCGAATTATAACAGTGCAGTAGCAACTTTTTGTTATCATATTGCACGCGATTTGCCTATAACAGTAAATGACCCAAGTGTTGTTATGAACCTTGTATACATAGATGATGTAGTTGAAGAATTAATCAATGCTCTTGAAGGAAAGGAAAATAGAAACGGTGATTTTTGTGAAGTGCCGATAGTGCATACTGTTACGCTTGGCAAGATTGTTGATTTGCTTTATTCATTTAAAAAGAGTCGTGAAGAACGTTCTATTCCTGATATGTCTGATGCTTTTACCAAAAAGCTGTATAGTACATATTTGAGCTATTTGCCGGAAAATCAATTCAGCTACGAATTGAAAATGAATGTTGATCATAGAGGTTCCTTTACTGAATTTATAAGAACATTTGACAGAGGGCAATTTTCAGTGAATATTTCAAAACCGGGTATTACGAAGGGAAACCATTGGCATCACACGAAAAATGAGAAGTTCCTTGTAGTAAGCGGTAAAGGGGTTATTAGATTTAGAAAGATTGACTCCGATGAAGTCATAGAATATTACGTCAGCGGCAATAAGCTTGAAGTAGTGGACATTCCGCCGGGATATACTCATAATATTGAGAATTTGGGGGATACGGATATGGTTACGATAATGTGGGCTAATGAATGTTTTGATCCTGAAAAACCTGATACTTATTATTTGGAGGTATAACAAATGAAGAAATTAAAAGTCATGACAGTGGTTGGAACAAGGCCTGAGATTATCAGATTATCAGCTGTTATTAATAAATTAGAACAATCTGAAGCAATTGAGCACATACTCGTTCATACCGGACAGAATTATGATTATGAATTAAATGAGGTATTTTTTAAAGATTTTAAGTTAAAAAAGCCGGATTATTTTCTTAATGCGGCAATAGGTACACCTATAGAAACAATAGGAAATATTCTTATTAAGATTGATCCTATTCTGGAAGAAGTGAAGCCGGATGCTTTTTTGGTACTTGGGGATACCAATAGCTGCTTATGTGCCATAGCAGCTAAGAGAAGACATATACCTATATTTCATATGGAAGCAGGAAATCGATGCTTTGACCAAAGAGTGCCGGAAGAAACAAATAGAAAAATAGTAGATCATATAGCAGATATTAATTTGACTTATAGTGATATTGCAAGGGAATATCTTCTAAGAGAGGGACTTCCAGCAGACAGAGTTATTAAGACAGGAAGCCCTATGTTTGAAGTTATCAATTCCAGAAGAGAAGATATTGAAAAGTCGGATGTTTTAGAAAGACTGGGGCTTGAAAAAGGAAAGTATTTTGTAGTATCGGCACATAGGGAAGAAAACATTAATTCTGAAGTTAACTTTTTGAATTTGGTAGATAGTTTAAATGCTGTTGCAGAGAAATATAAAATGCCGTTAATTGTAAGTACTCATCCAAGAACCAGAAAAATGATAGAAGCAAAAGGGATCCAATTTAATACATTGATAAAAACAATGAAGCCTTTGGGATTTAACGATTATGTTAAACTTCAGATTCACGCAAAAGCTGTACTTAGCGATAGTGGCACAATAAGTGAAGAATCATCAATTTTAGGATTGAAGGCGCTTAATATCAGAGAAGCGCATGAAAGACCGGAAGCGATGGAAGAAGCATCCGTTATGATGGTCGGACTTAAGAAAGAGAGAATACTTCAGGGATTAGAAGTACTTGAAACACAGAGAAGAGATACATTGAGATTGGTTGAAGATTATAGTATGCCTAATGTATCGGATAAGGTATTGAGGATTATTTTGTCCTATACGGATTATGTAAATCGGGTCGTTTGGGGGAAAGGTTATTGAAAATATGATTCATAGACTTAACCCATTTCAAATGTCTTTATACCTAAGGTTAAAGAATGGTAACCCGTATGGATAATGATATGAGCAGCATATCCGATTTATATACTAAAACAGGACGAATACAATTCATTATTCTTTTTAATTTGTTCATGTTTATCAGGTTTAATTTTTTTGGGGAAGCCGTTTATTAATGATGTCACCACCGGTGTATAATTGATTCTTTCCAATCTTAGTTGAAAAATCGAATATAGTTTATTTGAAATAGCAGATTTAAGGTTATAAAATCGCCTTATTTCAATTAAACTCCGGAAAGAACCAAAAATAATTTGGCGTTAATAGTTAATATATAAAAGAAATCAGTCGAGAATTTATTTATCTGTCTGATTTTTTTTTGCATATTTTTGCTTAATAAACTCAATATATTCTTCAATTTGTTCAATGGCCTCCTGGGGGAAATCGGAAGTATTGAGCCGAATAATGTATTGTTTGGATGAATCTGACTTATGTGGATTACGTACATTGGTTCTTCCAAGCAGCCAATCAACTGATACATTAAAGTAGTCTGCAAATTTTATTTTTAATTCATCGCTGGGAGTTCGATAGCCGGTAATATAGCCGGATACCGTAGAAGGTGATAAGTTAAATAGCTTTCCGAAATCCTTTTGGTCTAATTGTGATTCTTCTATTAATATTTTTAATCGCTCTCCGAATGTCATTATAATCACCTCGGTTTAATTATATATTGAATAAGTTTATACAAAGCAATTTTGCGCTAAAAGCGTAATATAAATACATATACATTGACAAATACGCGTATAGCGTATTATAATATATACTTGAATAACGCAATGAGTTAGAAATGATTATTGTCGGAGGCGAGTTTAATGCACCAATATGTATACTTAAATGCTCAAAGATTTGGTTTGTTCTTACATGATTTTGAACTGTTTACGGATGAAGAAAGAATGCTATGCATTAAAAGAATAAGAGAAAAATATCCCGAGCAGGTGCTAATGCTGTTGGATTATTTTGTTGCAGATATTGTGAACTTACCGGATTATATACGGTTTAAATACGAAAAGGGCAGCAGTTGACGTGAATGAATCTTAGAGTATAATTTTTATTGGCAAAAATAAAGGAAGAAGCAAATTGCCTCTTCCCATCATACAAATCAAACTGTAAAATGTAATTGCCGAAAAAACATTGACAGGAGTGATTTGTATGA